>JAABUQ010001275.1_pt1 | contig 55205 bp, 50 predicted proteins | sample 5560001 | NCBI WGS metagenome assembly JAABUQ01 (sample SAMN10711888, study PRJNA513371) | rock metagenome | isolation source: Antarctica rocks | place: Antarctica: Victoria Land, Finger Mt nord | collected 2015-12-18
TCGTCGTGGCCGTCGTCGTGGCCGTCGTCGTGGCCGTCGTCGTGGCCGTCGTCGTGGCCGTCGTCGTGGCCGTCGTCGTGGCCGTCGTCGTGGCCGTCGGGGTCGCCGGCGGCGCCTGCTCCTGCCGGGACCCCGGGCCGTGGACGCGATCCCGGACGGGCGGTCCGGGCACCGGCCGGCGGCGGCCCCTGCAGCTTCTGCAGCTCCGACGAATCGCCGTCCCCGGCCCACCAGGCGCCGTCGGACGACTCCGGTCCGTCGACGGACCGGTCCCGACCGTCGCCGGGTCGAGGCCCATCGGCTGCCGGGTCGTCACGGCGGGTGCCGTCGTCGGCCCCCGGCCCGCGGTGCGCGGACGGCGTCATGCCGACCTCCCCTGACGTCTGCGGTCCACATCGTCAGTGTCCGCGCACGCGCCTGGCTCCCGCGGACCAACAGGCCGGCTGTGTCAACAGGCCAGCCGTATCAGCAGGCCAGCGAAACCGGGAGTCGCCGGCGTCAGCGCACGAGCCCCGTCGCCACCAGGACCAACGGGGTCGCGAGCGCGACGGCGAGCGACGCCGCGACCAGGCCGCCGGACCGGGTCGTCGGGGTGGCGCGCGCGACGGTCCCCGCGGTCAGCGCGGTCAGGTAGGCGAGCAGCCCGAGTGCCGCGTAGGTGGCGAGCCCACGGGCCGACGAGGCGGTGGTGGTGCCGCCGGGGCCGATTCCGTGCACCCCGGCCACCGTCGCCGCGACCGCCCCGGCCGCAGCGGCCACCACCGCCCCGCCCAGCGCCTCCGTCCCCGCCCGGGCGACACCGCTCCCCAACCGGCCACGGCGCGTTCGCGCCGCCGACACCCGTCGCCCCAGCGCACTCGACCCGCCCACCCCCGGCCCCCCGGGTTGCCCTCCGACCCGGGATTGCTGCTCGACCCCGGTGCCCGGTCCGAGGACCCCCCGGCCGACGGTCGTGGACCCGTCCCCGAGTCCGGTGGCGGGCACGCCGGAGCCCAACCCGCCGGTGCCGAGCTGACCTGCCCCGAAACCGGTGGCCGCCCCGGCGACCAGGACCGCCACCGCGAGCACGACGACCCCGGCCATCCCGGTGCCCGACGTCGTGGCTCCCAGCAGCGCCGCCGGGAGGACGGCCAGCACCGCGACCAGGACCGTCCCCGCCAGGCGCACCGTCAGGTCCGGCCGCCCGTCCCGGCGCGCGAGCTGGACGAACAGCGACCCCACGACGACCAGGCCCAGCACCGGGGCGAGCACGCCCAACCGGCCGAGCCTGCCGTCCATGCCGAACCGGTCCGGGTGGGCGGCCGTCACCTGCCAGACGGTGACCGCCGTCGCGACCAGGGCACTGGAGGCGATCAGCGTCCGGCCCGAGAAGGCGACCCCCAGCACCCTGCCGGCCACGGCGACCCACACCACCTGGACGAGCACCACGACGACCACCACCGCGACCGGGCCGATGGCGACGGCACCCGCGAGCAGTGCCCCGAAAGCCACCTGGAGGGTGGCGACAGCAGCCCGGGCCTGTCGGTCCGCCCGGCGCCGGCCCGGCCCGGTGGACCCGCCCGGGCGCCGGGGGCCGTCAGACCCGGCCGAACCGCTGACCTGCGGCTCGGGCACCGCGGCATGGTGTCACGCCCGGCTCCCCCGACCCCGGTGTCGCCCGACCTGGGCCGGTCGCACCGGGACACCAGACGGGAAGGGCGGGCGACGTGGTGCCGATACCCTTGTCACACGGATGACGACGCGGTCGCCCGGACCCAGGTCGACGTGTCACCGGCTCCCGGCCCGGCCGACACCCGGGCCGCCGGCGCCAGCCGGACTGTCACCGGGGTTGCGCCCCGGCCCCGACAGGGAGGACAGCACCGTGAGCACGCTGCTGCTGCTGTCGGACAGTCCGCAGGCCGCGACCGACACGCTGCCTGCCCTGGGGCTTCTCCTGCACACCGTCAGGTGCGCGCCGGCCGAGCTCCCCCCGGTGCTGGACGGCCCGCCGGCGGACACGGTGGTCGTCGACGGGCGTCGCGAGCTCGTCCGCGCCCGGACCCTGTGCAGGCTGCTGCGGGCTGCCGCCATCGGCGCCCCCGTGCTGCTGGTGGTCACCGAGGGTGGGCTGGCCGCGGTCACCGCCGAGTGGGGCGTGGACGACGTGGTACTGGAGACCGCCGGCCCGGCCGAGGTGGAGGCCCGCCTGCGTCTGGTCGCGGGGCGGATGGCCGAGACCCTCCCCGGTCAGCACTCGACGGAGATCCGGTCCGGTGACCTGGTGATCGACGACGGCAGCTACACGGCCCGGATCCGCAGCCGGCCGATGGACCTGACGTACAAGGAGTTCGAGTTGCTGAAGTTCCTGGCGCAGCACCCGACGCGGGTCTTCACCCGGGCGCACCTGCTGCAGGAGGTGTGGGGGTTCGACTTCTTCGGCGGTACCCGCACGGTCGACGTCCACGTCCGGCGACTGCGGGCCAAGCTCGGCCCGGAGCACGACCACCTGATCGGAACGGTCCGCAACGTCGGCTACCGGTTCGTCGTCGCCCACGACTCGGCGGCTCCGTCCGACGGCGACCGGTCCGGGCCGACCGACCCCGGGGCCGGGAAGGACACCGGGCAGGCCGCCGGCCCGTACCCGGACGGGGACGCCCCGGCCGACGGGCGCTCGGGGAATGGGCGCGCGGACGACGGGCGCCTCGACGGGCGAACGGGCGCCGAGACGGCCGAACCCGTCCGCGGGTGTGTCCGGTGAACCGACCCGCCCGGTGAACGGCCCCGCCGGCGGGGCAACCGTCGCTGTCGCGCGCGCCGTACCGGTCCTGGACGCGCCGATGGCCGCCGCGGTCCGGGACGTCGCCGCCGCCGCGGCCGCCACCGACGGGGTGGATCCGCTGAACGAGGCAGGCCTGCTGGCACTGGCGGGTCCAGTGCCCGGGCGCCTGCACGTGCTGGCCTGCGACCCCGCCGGGAGCCCCGGATCGCTGGTGGGCTACGCAGGGATCGACACCGGGACGTCACCCGCCGCGGCAGAGGTCGTCGTCGCGCCCGCCGCGCGCCGGGTCGGCACCGGTGCGGCGCTGCTGCGCGCCGTTCGCGCGGATCCCCGGGCGGCCGGTGTCGGCTTCTGGGCTCACGGCGACCTGCCCCCGGCACGGGCGGTGGCCCGTGCCCTGGGGATGTCGGCGATCCGGCGGCTGTCCCGGATGCGCCGCCCGGCCGGGATGCCGCTGCCCGCGGCACCGCTACCCGCGGGTGTGCGGATCGCGGCCTTCCGGCCGGGCACGGACGAGGACGCCTGGCTCCGCGTCAACGCCGCCTCCTTCGCCGGGCACCCCGAGCAGGGGCGGTGGACGCGCGAGGACCTGGCGGCCCGCACCACCGCGGACTGGTTCGACGCGGCCGGGCTGCTGCTCGCCTGGCGTGACGACCCGGGCGGCGCGGGCACGGGGGACGGGCCGCGGTTGATCGGCTCGCACTGGACGAAGCTCACCGACGACCCGGGGCGGGTCGGCGAGGTCTACGTCCTCGGTGTCGACCCGGCCGTACAGGCCGGAGGGTTGGGCACGGCCCTGGCCGTCGCGGGCCTGCGCTCGCTGGCCGACCGCGGCGCGCGCGACGTCCAGCTCTACGTCGAGGCGGACTCCCGTGCGGTGGGCCTGTACCGCCGGCTGGGTTTCGTCGACGACGCGCTCGACGTCGTGTACGTCTGACCGTTCCACGTCACCGTGCTTCGTTCACGCGACCGTCACCGGCCGGGCATCCCGACGCCCGGTACCCGAGCCGGGACCCGATGCGAGGATCACCCCATGGACGACGCCGGTGGACAGACGCTCACCCCTGACCACCTCGGGACGACCGGGGGCGACGCCCGCGGGCCGGGGCACGACAGCGAGGTGACCGGGGTCGGGGCCGTCCACACCGACACCGACACCGCCGACGCCGACGCCGACCCCGACCCCGACCCCGACCCCGACCTGGGAGTTCCGGACCCCGCCCCTGCCGCCACGGACAGCGCCCCGGATCCGACCGACGCCGCGCCCGATCCCATCGGCACGGGGGCGCACGGGCGCCCGAGGATGCCGCGCCCCCGCCGGGCACCCGCGCGCCGCACCCCGGCGCGGCGTTCCTCCGCGCAGAGCGTCGCTTCCCGGCGACCGGTCCCCGCGGCCCCCGAGGGCAGTACGGCCCAGCGCTCGATCGACCCCTCCGCCCCGTCGGCCGGCGCCGGGGTCCCCACGGGCAGTGCACTCCCGCCGGACCGGTACAACGACCGGGAGCTGAGCTGGCTGCAGTTCAACACCCGGGTGCTGGAGCTGGCCGAGGACGACTCGGTACCCCTGCTGGAGCGAGCGAGGTTCCTGGCCATCTTCACCTCCAACCTCGACGAGTTCTTCATGGTCCGGGTGGCGGGCCTGAAACGCCGGATCAGCGCCGGCGTCGCCGTTCGCTCCGTGACCGGCCAGCTCCCGCGCGAGACGCTGGAGACCCTGTGGTCCCAGGCACTGGTCATCCAGCAGCGCCAGCACGCCTGCCTGCACGACCAGGTGCTGCCCGCCCTCGCCGAGCACGGCATCGAGATCGTCCGCTGGCCGGACCTGGACGCCGTCGAACGTGCACAGATGCACGACCTGTTCCGGGACACGGTCTTCCCGGTGCTCACTCCGCTCGCGGTCGACCCGGCCCACCCGTTCCCCTACATCTCCGGCCTGTCGCTGAACCTGGCCGTCGTCGTCGCCAACCCGAACACCGGGATCGAGCACTTCGCCCGGGTGAAGGTCCCACCGTCGCTCCCGCGGTTCGTCCGCGCCCGCGACGACCGGTTCGTGCCGCTGGAGGACGTCATCGCAGCGCACCTGGACCAGCTCTTCCCGGGCATGGAGATCCGCCAGCACCACACGTTCCGTGTCACCAGGAACGAGGACCTCGAGGTCGAGGAGGACGACGCGGAGAACATCCTGGCGGCGATCGAGAAGGAGCTGCTGCGACGGCGTTTCGGCCCGCCGGTCCGCCTCGAGGTCGAGACGTCCATCGACACCCACGTCCTGGACCTGCTCGTCGGGGAGCTGCGCGTCGCCCCGCAGGAGGTCTTCCACCTCACCGGGCCGCTGGACCTCACCGGACTGCACGCGATCGCGAGCATCGACCGGGCCGACCTGCAGTACGCGGCGTTCATCCCCGTCACCAACCCGGACCTCGCCGAGGTCGAGACGGCGACCCCCGCGGACATGTTCGCCGCGATCCGCCAGCGTGACGTCCTGCTGCACCACCCCTACGAGTCGTTCGGCACCTCGGTGCAGCGGTTCATCGAACAGGCCGCCGCGGACCCGCAGGTCCTGACGATCAAGCAGACGCTCTACCGGACCTCGGGGGACAGCCCGATCATCGACGCTCTCATCGACGCGGCCGAGGCCGGCAAGCAGGTGCTGGCGATCGTGGAGATCAAGGCGCGGTTCGACGAGCAGGCCAACATCAGCTGGGCCCGCAAGCTCGAGCAGTCCGGCGTGCACGTGGTGTACGGACTGGTGGGGCTGAAGACGCACTGCAAGCTCTGCCTGGTCGTGCGGGAGGAGGCCGACGGCATCCGCCGCTACTGCCACATCGGGACCGGAAACTACAACCCCAAGACCGCGCGGCTCTACGAGGACCTCGGCCTGCTGACCGCGGATCCCGCCGTGGGCCAGGACCTCACGCAGCTGTTCAACAACCTCTCCGGGTACTCCCTCCAGACCCGGTACCAGACCCTGCTGGTCGCCCCCCACTCGGTGCGCACCGGCCTCATCGAGCGGATCCGCGCCGAGGTCGACCACCACCGCGCGGGCCGCCCGGCGCGCATCCGGCTGAAGCTGAACTCGCTCGTGGACGAGGCGTGCATCGACGCGCTCTACGAGGCCTCCCGCGCAGGTGTCCCGGTGGACGTGCTGACCCGCGGGATCTGCGCGCTCCGGCCCGGTGTCCCGGGACTGAGCGAGACCGTCCGGGTCCGCAGCATCCTGGGACGGTTCCTCGAGCACAGCAGGGTGTTCAGCTTCGCCGGCGGTGGTGAGCCCGAGGTGTGGATCGGCTCGGCGGACCTCATGCACCGCAACCTGGACCGCCGGGTCGAGGCACTCGTGCGCCTGCGGTCCAGGGCGCACCGCCTCCAGGTCGAGCGGTTGCTGGACCTCGCGTTCGAGCCGGGGACGTCGAGCTTCAAGCTGCAGCCCGACGGGCGATGGCTCCGGTTCTCGCGCGACCCGGACGGCAGGCCGCTGCGGGACCTGCAGGCCTACCTGATCCAGACCCGTCCCCGAGCGCGGACCGCGTTGACCGAGCCCACGCTGGTCCCCGCGACCGGTGGGCTCGGGATCCTCGGCCACTCGCCGAACTCCTGAGCGTGCCGACGGACCGGCACGCCTCCGACCGCCACGACAGCGGCGCCGACCCGGTGAGGGACGGGCGCGACGACCCCGAGGACCGGGGTCCGGCCGGCGCCGCCGACGTCGTGGCGGCGGGCGCGGTGGTGCTGCGCGAGGGGCCTGGCGGGCCGGAGACCGTGCTGGTGCACCGGCCGCGCCTGGACGACTGGAGCGTGCCGAAGGGAAAGCTCGACACCGGTGAACACGAGCTGGTCGCCGCCGTACGGGAGGTCACCGAGGAGACCGGGGTCGTCCCGGCGCTGGGCCGTCGGCTCGCCCCGGCCCGCTACCGGGTCGGCGGGACCCAGCGCAAGCTCGTGCACTACTGGACCGCCACGGTCTCGGGACTGACCGTCCGACCCCCCGATCACGAGGTCGACGAGATCCGCTGGCTGACCCTGGCAGCCGCGGCGGCGACGGCGACCCACCGCTGGGACCGGCGCGCGCTGACCGGCCTCGCCGACGTCGCGGACCCGGCGGAGGGTGTCGTCGGCATGCCCCCGGTCGTGCTGGTCCGGCACGCGAAGGCCACCCCCCGCAAGCACTGGCGGGGGGACGACTCGCTACGCCCACTCGCCCCGGAGGGGGACCGGCAGGCAGTGTCCCTGGTACCGCTGTTGGCGACGCTGGCTCCCGGGCAGGTGCTGACGAGCCCGTCGACCCGGTGCGTCCAGACGATCAGCCCGTTCTGTCAGTCCGTCGGGACCCATGCCACCGCCGTCCCGGAGCTGTCCGAGGGGGACTTCGCCCGTGACCCGGACGCAGCCCTCGGGCTTGTCGAGTCGCTGCTGGCCGCGCGGGTGCGCGGCGGCCGCGCAGTCGTGGTGTGCACGCACCGACCCGTCCTCGACGCCGTGCTGGCCCACCTGACCCGTCGGGCGATGGAGGGGGGGCGGCTCGCCCCCGCCGAGTTCGTGGTCCTCACCGGGCGCACGGACCGGCCGACGGTCGACCGGTACCCCCCGGCCGGCTGACCGTCGGGTACCGACGGCGCCGCGAGGTCATCCGCCGTTCGGCTCGGATTTGCTCCCAGGACACCAGGTGGCCTCCTGAACCGGTGAGGCTCGGGGAGTGATCGCCCGAGCGAGCGCACCGTCCATGACCGCCACCACCACGGGCCCCGTCCCGTCGGCCGCCCCCCGGGTCGGGCAGCACGCCCCCCGCCAGTGGTGGGCGAGCCGGGAGCGTGAGTACGCGAGGGCCACCTGTGCCGCGCTGGTGTCCGGGATGGCTGTCCGTCGCCGGGGGGACGTCCTGCACGTCCGGACCGGCGGGCGCTGGCACGCACTGGCGGTCGTCCCGGCGGGTGTTCACGCCGGTGCCCGGCGGTCGCAGAGTCCGGCCTGGGTGCACGTCGACCTGGACCGTCAGGACTGGTTCACCTTCGGCCGGGGCGGCCGGGTACCGGCACCCTCGGGCAGTGGGTGGCGCGCCGTCCGCTGGCTGGCCGTCGCCGCGGCCTGACCCGCCGTTCGTGGAGCGTCGACACGTGGTCACCAGAAGGGATCCCCCAGCCGTCCCGTCATCGATCCGACATCCGCCGTTCACCGCTGGTTCACCTGTTGGGCTGGATCCGGTCACCTCTGGTGCATACCTTCCGGAGCAGTTCGGCCCGGTCGACCGGCGCGGGAACGTCCCCGTGCGCCGGAGTCCGCCCGGCCCCACCCACCAGGAAGGTCTCCACGTGAATCGCAGCACCCTCGGCCGAATCGTGCTCCCCACGGCAGTCGTGCTCTCCCTCGGCCTGACCGCCTGTGGCGCGTCCAACGAGACCCCGTCGACCGGCGGGGGCACGGCGAGTGGCGGTGCGACGAGTGGCGGTGCGACGAGTGGCGGAGCGACGAGCAGCCCCGGGACCAGTGGTGGCGGCGGGGCACCGGGGAGCGCGTTGAGCGGCACGATCGCCGGCGTCGGTTCCAGTGCCCAGCAGGCGGCCGTCACCGCGTGGATCGCCGGTTTCGGGGCTGCGAACCAGGGCGCGAACGTCACCTACGACGCGCAGGGATCCGGTGCCGGCCGCAAGCAGTTCCTTGCCGGTGGCGCCGACTTCGCCGGCTCCGACGCCTACCTGAAGGCCGATGAGCTCACGACGGGCAAGACCCGGTGCGCCGGGGGCTCCGCCATCGACATCCCGACCTATGTCTCCCCGATCGCGATCGTCTACAACCTGCCGGGTGTCAGCGATCTGAAGCTGTCGCCCGCGACCGCGGCCGGGATCTTCCTGGGCACCATCAAGACCTGGAACGACACCAAGATCGCGGCCGACAACCCCGGGGCCAAGCTGCCCAGCACCGCGATCAGCCCGGTCCACCGCTCCGACGACTCGGGCACCACTCAGAACTTCACCGAGTACCTCAACGGCGCCGCGCCCGCCGTGTGGACCGCGAAGCCCGCCCAGAGCTGGCCGGTCAAGAGCGGTGAGGCCGCCGCACAGACGTCCGGGATGGTTGCCGCGGTCAAGGCCGGTGCCGGTTCGATCGGTTACGCGGACGAGAGCCAGGCCGGCGAACTGGGGAAGGCACAGGTCAAGGTCGGCTCGACGTTCGTCGCGCCGAGTGCGGAGGGGGCGGCGAAGGCGTTGGCGGCCTCCAAGCCGGTGCCGGGTCGGCCCGCAGGTGACCTGGCGATCGCCATCGACCGCACCACGACGGCGGCGGGTGCCTACCCGGTGATGCTCGTGTCGTACGACATCGCCTGCACCAAGTACACCGACGCGACCAAGGGAAACCTCGTCAAGGGGTTCCTCACCTACGCGGTGGGCTCCGAAGGCCAGCAGGCCGCCGCCAAGAACGCCGGCTCGGCCCCGCTGCCGACGTCCCTGGCGGCCCAGGCCAAGACCTCGATCGACTCCATCACCAGCGGCGGCTGACCTCGACCCCCGCGCGCCCCCGGCCGAGGACCGTCTCCTCCCAGGTGCCGTACGTCGAGGGGCCAACGCGGGCGACCCGCCGCACCTGTACGCAGTACCGTCCGAGTCGGACGACAAGGGCGACGTGGCCCCTCTGTGGTCACAGTCGGTCGTCTGTCGTCACAATCGGTCGCTCCTGGCGCCGCTCACCACGTCGCCGCACCTGCAGGGCGACACTCAGTTGCCTCCAGCCGGGCCCACGGGTGTGCGCGGCGCATCGACCGACGGAGACCCAGTGACAGCACTCACCACGCCACCGCCGAAGTCGGTCAGGCGCCGGGGCGACCGCGCGTTCGCCGGCCTCTCGACCGGCGCCGGGGTCCTGATCCTGGTGATCCTGGCCGGTGTCGCCGCCTTCCTGATCGCCCAGTCGGTTCCCGCCCTCACGGCCCCGGCGTCCGCGGTCCCCGGTGGGCGCGGGCTGACCCGCTATCTGGGCCCGCTGGTGTACGGCACCTTGCTGGCCGCCGTCATCGCCCTGGCGGTCGCGGTGCCGCTGGCGGTGGGGATCGCCCTGTTCGTCTCGCACTACTGCCCGCGCCGGCTCGCCCAGGGCCTCGGGTACCTGGTCGACCTGCTCGCGGCGATCCCCAGTGTCGTGTTCGGGTTGTGGGGGATCTTCTGGCTGGCGCCCAAGCTGGTACCGCTGTACCACTGGCTGTCGGGCAATCTCGGTTTCCTCCCGCTGTTCGGTGAGGCCTCGGTCACCGGCCGGACGATCCTCACGGCGGGTCTGGTACTGGCGGTGATGATCCTGCCGATCATCACGGCCATCAGCCGGGAGGTGTTCCTGCAGGCACCACGCTTGCAGGAGGAGGCCGCGCTCGCCCTCGGCGCGACACGCTGGGAGATGATCCGGATGGCGGTCCTGCCGCACGGGCGGTCCGGAGTCGTCAGCGCATCGATGCTCGGGCTGGGCCGGGCGCTCGGAGAGACCCTGGCGGTCGCCCTGGTGCTGTCCACGTCCGGCGGGATCATCACCGCGGACCTGATCGGTTCCACCAACCCGTCCACCATCGCCGCGAACATCGCTCTCAACTTTCCCGAGGCGACCGGCGTCACGACGAACTCGCTGATCCTCTCCGGCCTCGTACTGTTCGTCATCACCTTCGGGGTCAACTTCGCCGCCCGGGCCGTCGTCAACCGCCGCAAGGAGTTCTCGGGGGCCCGAGCGTGAGCGCCGCGACCACCACATCCGCTGCCGCGGCCCGCGCGCGGGGCCAGCTCGGCGGGGGTCGTGCCCTACCCCGCTGGTTCACCTGGGCGGCCGTGGCCGGCTCGATCGTCCTCGGCACGGCGATCGCCTGGGCGCTCGGCGGCGGGGTGATCGCTGCCGTCGTGTTGTCCTTGCTCGTCTTCGTCGCGGCGAGCACCGCGATCTCCCTCGGCGTCGAGGGCAGCCGCAAGGCCACGGACCGACTGGCGACCACCGCGGTGACTGCTGCCTTCGGCGTCGCGATGGTCCCGCTGGTCTCGTTACTCGTCATCGTCATCAGCAGGGGCGCTGCCCGTTTCGACGGGACCTTCTTCACCAACTCGATGCGCGGAGTGGTCGGCGCAGGCGGTGGTGCCTACCACGCCGTCGTCGGTACGCTGATCATCACGTCGATCGCCACTGTCATCAGCGTTCCGATCGGCCTGTTCACCAGCGTCTACCTCGTCGAGTACGGCACCGGCCGACTGGCAAAGGCGATCACGTTCCTCGTCGACGTGATGACCGGTATACCGTCGATCGTCGCAGGCCTGTTCGCTTTCGCCCTGTTCGCGCTGTTGACCAGCGATCCCGGCTACCGCAGTGGCCTGGCCGGGGCCGTGGCGCTGTCCGTCCTGATGATCCCCGTCGTGGTCCGTTCGACGCAGGAGTTGCTGGCGCTGGTCCCCAACGAGTTGCGCGAGGCGGCCTACGCCCTCGGCGTGCCGAAGTGGGCGACGATCGTCAAGGTCGTCGTGCCGACCGCCCTCGCCGGGATAGTCACCGGCGTGACCCTGGCAATAGCACGAGTGATCGGTGAGACGGCGCCGCTGCTCATCACCGCGGGGTTCGCGACCGGCACCAACACCGACGCCCTGGCCAATCGGATGAGCACGCTGCCCGTCTTCATCTACTCTCAGTTCACCCAGCCAGGTGTACCACCCCAGGCCGGTATCGACCGGGCGTGGACGGCCGCGCTCGTCCTGATCCTGATCGTCATGGCGCTCAACCTGGTGGCCCGCCTGGTCTCCAGGATCTTCAGCCCGAAGAAGTCCTGACCTCCCCGTCCCTCCGGAACGGCCGCCGCGGTTCGTTCCACCCCACCCACTCGGAGGCCCGACCGCATGTCGAAGGACATCGACGTCAAGGACCTGAACATCTTCTACGGCACGTTCAAGGCCGTCGAGGACGTGACCGCACGGATCGAACCCAGGTCGGTGACGGCGCTGATCGGCCCGTCCGGGTGTGGGAAGTCCACGTTCCTGCGGACGCTGAACCGCATGCACGAGGTCATCCCCGGGGCGCACGTCGAGGGACAGGTCCTGCTCGACGGCAGCGACCTCTACGGCGCGGGTATCGACCCGGTCGAGGTCCGGCGCCAGGTCGGGATGGTGTTCCAGCGCCCCAACCCGTTCCCCACGATGTCGATCTACGACAACGTTGCCGCCGGCATGAAGCTGAACAACAAGCGCATCCGCAGGCCAGAGCTGGACGGCATCGTGGAGACCGCACTGCGCAGCGCGAACCTGTGGAACGAGGTGAAGGACCGGCTCGACCGACCCGGGTCCGGCCTGTCCGGTGGGCAGCAGCAACGGCTGTGCATCGCGCGCGCCATCGCCGTCGAGCCCGATGTCCTGCTCATGGACGAGCCGTGCTCGGCACTGGACCCGATCTCGACGCTGGCCATCGAGGAGCTCATCCAGAAGCTCAAGGAGGAGTACACGATCGTCATCGTCACCCACAACATGCAGCAGGCGTCGCGGGTGTCGGACCGGACGGGGTTCTTCAACCTGGCGGCGGTCGGGAAGCCCGGAAAGCTCATCGAGATCGACCAGACCACCAAGATCTTCACCAACCCGACCGAGAAGGCGACCGAGGACTACATCGCCGGTCGCTTCGGCTGAGCGGCGCGACGATGTCGCCGGTACCGGAGGGGTCGACCTCCGAGGCCGCATTTCCTGCGGGCTTCTTCGACCGGGACGACGAATCGCCGGACGCCGGTTTCTACGGATCCCCACGTCTGGTCACCCACATCGACGACGGTGCGGTGGCGGCCGTCGGCACGGTCTACGCCGAGCTGGTCACCGGCCCCCGGGTCCTGGACTTCTGCTCCTCGTGGTTGTCCCACTTCAGGACCGCCCCGGCCCAGCTGACCGTGCTGGGGATGAACGCGGCGGAACTCGCCGCCAACGCCACCGCGACCGACCGCGTCGTGCGCGACCTCAACGTCGACCCGGCGTTCCCCTTCCCGGACACCGCCTTCGACGACGCGGTGTGCTGCGTGTCGGTGGACTACCTCACCCGCCCGGTGACCGTCCTGGCCGACCTGGCGCGCGTCGTGCGCCCCGGTGGTCGGGTGGTGTTCACCTGGTCGGATCGCTGCTTCCCGACGAAGGCCGTGCACGGCTGGCTGGCCGCGGACGAAGCCGACCGCCCGGGCATCGTGGAGGCGTACCTGGCCGCTGCGGGCGGCTGGGACCCGGCCATCTCCCGGACCGTCCTGCCCGAGCGACGCGGCCCCTTCGCGCCGGACCCGTTGTGGGCGACATGGGCGACGCGGTCGGTCGCCTGAGACCGGCACGCGCCGAACAGGTGCAGGTCAGGCCACCTGGGACAGCGCGCCGACCTCACGGAGCTGGGCCAACGCCGACTTCTCCAGCTGGCGGACCCGCTCCCGGGACAGCGACTGGGTGGTCGCGATCTCGGTGAGAGTCTTGTACCGGCCGTCGTCCAGCCCGTACCGGGCGCGGATGATCGCGGACTCGCGCGGCTCGAGGGCGCTGATCGCCCGCGAGAGCTGCTCGCGGAAGAAGCGGTCGGCCACGACCTCCTCGGGGTCCTCGGCGTCGTCGTCGGCGACCAGGTCACCGAACGCCGTCTCCTCGTCCGACCCGACGTGCACGTCCATGCTGACCGGGTCCCGGTCGAGCTTCGTCAACCAGGCCACCCGGTCCGGGGCGGTCTCCAGCTCCAGGCCGACCTCCTCGTCGGTGGCCTCACGACCCAGGTCCACCTCGAGCTTGGAGCGGGTGCGCCGGACCCGCGCCGCCTCGTCGTGGACGTGCACCGGTAGCCGGACCAGCCGTCCGGTCTCCGCCACCCCGCGGGTCACGGCCTGCCGGACCCACCAGGTGGCGTACGTGGAGAACTTGAAACCCTTGGCGTAGTCGAACTTCTCGACCGCCCGCACCAGGCCGAGGTTCCCCTCCTGGATCAGGTCGAGCATCGGCAGACCGGTGTACCGGTAGCGCCGAGCGATGGACACGACCAGGCGGAGGTTGGCGGTGATGAACCGCTCCTTGGCGGCCTGGCCGTCACGGACGAGCGTCTCCAGCTCGATCTGCGCGCCGGGCCGGCGGTAGCGCTTGTCCTTCTCGGCGAGCAGACGGTGTGCATAGAGCCCGGCCTCGATCGACTTGGCGAGCTCGACCTCCAGGGCGGCGTCGAGCAGTGAGTGGCGGGCGATGTCGTCGAGGTACCGGCCGACCAGGTCACGCTCGGGGACCTTGTCCAGGGACCCGACCTTGGTGTCGGCCACCTCGGGGGTCTCCGTGGAGTCGAAGCCGCCCTCGTCGGTGTCGTAGACAGTCGTCGTGCGAGCCTGTGCCGTGCGGGCCACGGGTGACCCCCTCCTGGTTGTTGTGCCGTCACGGGTCCCAACGAGCCGGGTGGGCCCGGGATTCCGGTCCGACCTGAGAAAACGCCATGAGACGAGCACGCGCCGAGCGCCCGGGAAGGGGTGTGGACGTGCTGGTCGTCGGGCTGACCGGGGGGACGGGCGCCGGGAAGTCGACGGTGGCCGCCCACCTCGCCGGTCTCGGTGCCCGGGTGGTCGACGCGGACGGGCTCGCCCGCGAGGTCGTCGAGCCCGGGACGCCGGGGCTCGCCGCGGTCGTCGGCGCGTTCGGGACCGGGCTGCTGCGCACCGACGGCACCCTGGACCGGCCGGCCCTGGGCCGTCTCGTGTTCGCCGAGCCGGCAGCGCTGGCGCGGCTGAACGGGATCGTCCACCCGCTGGTCAGGGCCCGGTTCGCCGAGGAGGTTGCGGCCGCTGAGCCCGGGACCGTCCTCGTCCACGACGTCCCGTTGCTGGTGGAGCTGGGGATGGGCCCGCAGTACCACCTGGTCGTGGTCGTGCACGCCGACGCCGGGGAGCGGGTCCGGCGGCTGGTCCGGGAACGCGGCTGGGAGCCGGTGGACGCCCGGGCCCGCCTCGCCGCGCAGGCCGGGGACGACGCCCGCCGGGCCGCTGCCGACGTCTGGCTGGACAACACCCGGGCGACCGACGCGCTGTTCGCCGCCGTCGACGACCTGTGGGCGGATCGGCTCGTGCCGTACGCGGCCAACCTTGCGGCGCACCGCCGGACCAGGCGGCCGGGTACCGCGACGCTGGACCCGCACGACCCGGCGTGGCCCGGTCAGGCGGCCCGGCTCAGTGCCCGGATCCGGTGGCTGTGCCGGGAGGACCCGGCGGCCAGGGAGCTGGCCGTGGAGCACATCGGGTCCACGGCGGTGCGGGGGCTGCGCGCGAAGGCGGTCATCGACCTCCAGCTGGCGGTGCCGTCCCTCGGCGTCGCGGACCGCCTGGAGCGCGTACTGAGCGACGGCGGGTGGGTGCGGATGGCCGGCAACGACGCGGACAGCCCCAAGCCGGTCGACCCGGACCCGGACCACTGGCGCAAGCGTTTCTACGGGGGGACCGACCCCGGCCTGGTCGTCCACCTGCACGTCCGCGCGACCGGGTCGGCGGGCTGGCGGTACGCCCTGCTGTTCCGGGACTGGCTGCGCGCCGACTTTCGGGCGCGGGAGGCCTACGAGGCCGAGAAGCTGAGGCTGGCAGCGGTCAGCGCCACGACCGAGGACTACGCCGGGGCGAAGGAGCCCTGGTTCGACTCGGCGCTCCCCCGGGCAGAGGCCTGGGCCACCCGGACCGCGTGGGGGCCCCGGGCGTGACGCTCGACGACGCCGGTCTCAGCGACCGAGGACGCCGTCCCCGCCCGGCTCCTGCGCGGCGATCCCGCCGAGCTCGACACTGTCCCCGAAGCTGCGCGGCTCCAGGCCCAGCGCGGTCAGCAGATGGGCGTGCAGGTCGGTGTCGACCGGATCGGGCAGGTCGTTCTCGGCCTCGGCCAGCTTGTCCGTGGCGCCCTTGTCGGCGATCAGCGACAGGATCTGCTGCTTGGCGATGAGCACGTGCCGTCCTTCCGTCGTCCTGGCGTGCGGTCCGCGCCACGCTGTCACGTCCCCCGGGCGCCCCGCCGCCGGTCGCCCGACCCGACCCGGGGCGGAGCCGCCCCGTTTCTGGACACTTCCTGACACGAGTAGCCGATCAGGCGGCCGCCGACGAGGGCCGATGCGGCCACCGAGCCCGACTCGTGTCAGAAAGTGTCCGGTTCGCGGGCGGCGAGGCGGTCAGGCGTGAGGCGGTCAGGCGTGGGTGACGTCCTCGTGGTCGGCGTGTCCGGCCGGCTCGAGCTGGAAGGTGCTGTGCCCGATGGCGAAGTGGGTCCGCAGGCAGTCCTGCAGGCCGTCGAGCAGCTGCGGCCCCGCGGCATCGTCGGCCACCACGACGTGCGCCGTGACCACCGGCACCCCGGAGGTGATGGTCCAGACGTGCAGGTCGTGGACGGCGACCACTCCGGGGGTCCGCAGCAGGTGCCCGCGGACGTCGCCGGCATCCACCCCGACCGGCGTGCCCTCCAGCAGCACGTGCAGGGCGGCGGCGGACAGCGACCAGGCCCGAGGGGCGATCAGGGCGGCGACGGCCAGGGAGGCGACGGCGTCGGCACGTTCCCACCCGGTCAGCGCGATGACACCGGCCGACACGAGCACGACCACGGAGCCCAGGGCGTCGTTGAGGACCTCCAGGCGCGCCGGCCGGGTCGCCAGGCCGCCGTCACCGGTGTCCGCGAGCAGGGCGGCCGACACGCCGTTGGCCACCAGACCGAGCAGGCCGACCGCGACCACGCCACCGGGCGCCACGGGGGCGGGGTCCGCCAGCCGGCGGACCGCCTCGACGAGGATCGCCGTCCCGACGACGAGCAGCAGCAGGGCGTTGGCCATCGCGGCGAGGACCTCGGCGCGCTGCCAGCCGAAGCTGCGCCGGTCCGTCGGCCGCCGCGCCGCCAGGGACACGGCGAACAGGACGGTGGCGATCCCGGCAACGTCGGTGAGCACGTGTCCGGCGTCGGCCAGCAGCGCCAGGCTGCCGGTGAGCAGGCCGCCGACGGCCTCGGTCAGCAGCACCACCGTGCTGATCACCAGGACGGCGGTCAGGCGGCCGCGGTGCCGCGCCGCCGCGGTCCGGCCGTGGGCCGGGTGACCGTGCGCGGGGTGGCCGTGCGCGTCGCCGGCGCGCGCTGTGGACACATGCCGAGTCTCGCATGGGACGACGACGGGTGACGGGCGACCTGCCTCGACGGTCGTCTCACCTGACGGGACGGACGTCCACCATGCGATCGTGGAGCTGGGCCGATCGCCCGCCGGGGTCCACAGTTGGACGCGGCGGCGCCTCCACGCGCGCCGACCGGCAGCAGCCCGGCGACCGACGACGCCGGCGTGCCCGCGTCCTGCGCCGACACCACGAGGAGTCCACCCATGTCCGAGACCGGCCCCGACACCGCGCCCGCCGGGTCCCCAGACCCCGGCATGACCACCCCCGACGCGACCCCGGACCGGACCGCCGGCTGGTCCTTCGAGACCCGCCAGGTGCACGCGGGCGCGTCCCCGGACCCGACCACGAAGGCCCGGGCCACGCCGATCTACCAGACGACGTCCTTCGTGTTCGACGACACCCAGCACGCGGCGGACCTGTTCGGGTTGGCCCAGCCCGGGAACATCTACGGCCGGATCATGAACCCGACGCAGGACGTGCTCGAGCAGCGGGTCAACGCCCTCGAGGGCGGCGTCGGCGCCGTCGCGTTCGCCTCCGGTCAGGCCGCGGAGACTCTGGCCATCCTCAACCTGGCCGGTGCCGGGGACCATCTCGTGGCGAGTGCATCGCTCTACGGCGGCACGTACAACCTGCTGCACCACACGCTCCCCCGTCTCGGCATCGAGACGACGTTCGTCGAGGACCCCGACGACGCGGAGCAGTGGCGGGCGGCCGTCCGGCCCACCACCAAGGCCTTCTACGCCGAGACCCTCGGCAACCCGCGCAGCAACGTGCTGGACATCGAGCTGGTGGCGGGGCTCGCGCACGAAGCGGGCGTCCCGCTGACGGTCGACAACACCGTCCCCACGCCCTTCCTGCTGCGTCCGCTGGAACACGGCGCCGACATCGTCGTCCACTCGGCGACGAAGTTCCTGGGTGGTCACGGCACCGCGATCGCCGGCGTGGTCGTCGACGGCGGCTCGTTCGACTTCGGGCGCGACCCGGTGCGGTTCCCGGGCTTCAACGACCCGGACCCCAGCTACCACGGGCTGAAGTACTGGGAGGCCCTCGGGCCGGGCGCCTTCGGGATCAAGCTGCGGGTTCAGGGCCTGCGGGACATGGGGCCCGCGATCAGCCCGTTCACCAGCTTCCTGGTCCTGCAGGGCATCGAGACCCTGTCGCTGCGGATGGAGCGGCACGTCGCCAACGCCGCGGCCCTCGCGGAGTGGCTGCAGGCCCGGGACGAGGTCGAGACCGTGCACTACGCGGGACTGCCGGGCAACCGGTGGTACGACGTGGGGCGCAGGTACCTGCCCCGCGGGGTGGGAGCCGTTGTCGCGTTCGACCTGCGTGGCGGTGTCACGGCCGGCCGGACGTTCGTGGAGAACCTCGAGCTGTTCAGCCACCTGGCGAACATCGGTGACGTGCGGAGCCTGGTCATCCACCCGGCGTCGACCACCCACAGTCAGCTGTCCGGCAACGAACAGCTCACCACCGGGGTCACGCCCGGTCTGGTGCGGCTCTCGGTCGGACTGGAGGGGCTGGAGGACCTGAAGGCGGATCTCGACGCAGGCTTCCGCGCCATCAAGTCCGACCTCGACGGGGACGTGGCGCACTGACCGCGACACTGGTCCGCGTGAACCGCGCGCCACTGACCGGGCCCGTGCCGGCCAGCGGCGCGTGGCGCCCGGGTGACCCCGAGGGCGGACGTCGCTGGTACGACCTGGCCGGCCCGCTCGCCACGGTGTCGGGGGAGACCCTTCCCGCGGCCCGGATCGCCTACGAGACCTGGGGAGAGCTGGCCCCCGACGGCTCGAACGCCGTGCTGGTCCTGCACGCGCTGACCGGGGACTCCCACGTGGCGGGGCCCGCTGGACCGGGACATCCCAGTCCGGGTTGGTGGGACCGCCTGCTGGCTCCCGGTGCGGCCCTGGACCCCGAACGGTGGTTCGTCGTCGTCCCCAACGCGATAGGCGGCTGCCAGGGCAGTACCGGTCCCGCCTCGGCTGCACCGGACGGCAGTGCCTGGGGGGCGCGCTTCCCCCGCCTGGACATGGCGGACCTGGTGAGCGCGGAGCTCGGGCTGCTGGACCACCTCGGCGTGGACACGTGGGCGGCCGTGGTCGGCGGCTCGATGGGGGGGATGCGGGCGTTGCAGTGGGCGGTCGACGCGCCGGACCACGTGCGCGGGCTGTTCCTGCTGGCCTGTCCCGCCTTCACCGACGCCGATGCGATCGCCTCGATCACCGCGCAGGTGCTCGCGATCACCGGGGACCGCAACTGGGCCGGCGGGGACTTCCACGGCCGGCCGGACGGGGCCGGACCACACGCGGGACTGGGGTTGGCGCGGCGGATCGCCCACCTGAGCTACCGGTCCCCGACCGAGCTGTCCGCGCGTTTCGGGCGCGACGCCCACGACGGTGAGGACCCGTCCGCCGGGGGGCGGTACGCGGTCCAGTCCTACCTGGACCACCACGCCGACAAGCTGGTGCGCCGGTTCGACGCGGCGAGCTACGTGACGCTCTGCCGGACCATGCTGGACTTCGACCTGCGCGAGTCCCTCGGCTCGGTGAGAGCACTGACCTCGGTCGCCGGGATCACCAGTGACCGACTGTTCCCCCTTGCCGAGCAGCAGGTCCTCGCCGACGGGATCGGGGGGCCGGACCCGGTCCACGTCGTCCGTTCCGACTTCGGGCACGACGGTTTCCTCATCGAGGCCCCCCAGGTCGACGCCCTGCTCACCGACCTGCTCGCGCGCGTTCCCGACTGAGCCGCGGGCCGCGGGTGCACGTGCTCCCAGTGCTCCCCGGGGACGGCGTCGTGCGCCTGCGGCCGCTGGACCCCGACGACGCCGAGGCGCAGGTGGCCGGCGAGGACGACGCCATGGTGCGCTGGCTCAGTGGCGGTCGCAGCACCGTGGCGCATCAGCGGCGGTCCCTGCGCCGGGCGAGGTCAACATCAGCTACGGGCTGTACCCGCCCTGGCGCGGCCTCGGGCTCGCGTCACGTGCTCTCGTTCTCGGGACCGAACTGGCCCTCGACTGCTTCCGCCCGTCGCTGTTGGTGATCCGGGTCGATCCTGCCAATGTCGCCTCGGTGGCCTTCGCCCGACGCGGCGGGTTCACCCGTTCCCACCACACGGTCGACGCCCATGGCGCGCTCGACTGGTACGTGCGGGCACCGGGTGGTGGGTGACGGACGTCTGAGGACGGTCAGCCGGTGCCGCGGGCCAGTGCCGGATCGCCCGGGTCGGCGTTCCACAACGACAGCGTCGGTTTCCCGTGCTCGTGGCCGAGCAGACCCACGCGCGCCGTGCCGTAGGCGAAGGAGGCGCCGAGCTGCGGCGGCTGGCTCAGCCAGCGCGCGATCAGCACCCGCAGCACATGACCGTGGGCAACGAGCGCCACGTCACCGTTCCGCGTGGCGGCGCGGGCGTCCTCCAACACTCGGTCCACCCGCTCGGCGACCTGCTCGGCGGTCTCCCCGCCGGGGCAGCCGTCGGTCCACTTCCACCAGCGGGGCAGGCCGGCCGCGACGCGTCCGGCGTTGATGTCGACGGTCCGCAGGCCCTCGTACTGCCCGTAGTCCCACTCGGCGAGGTCGTCCAGGACCGTGGGCTCCGAGCCGTCGGAGGGCCTCAGGCCGGCCAGCTCCGCCGTGTGGCGGGCCCGCCGTCGGGGGCTGGTGTAGACGGCCGCGAACGTCCACCCGCGCAACCCGGCCCCGAGTGCGCGCGCCTGGTCCTCACCCGCCGCGGTCAACGGGATGTCGGTGACCCCGGTGTGGCGCCCGTTCTCGCTCCACTCCGTCTGGCCGTGCCGGGCGACCACGATCTGACCTGCCACGAGAGCCCGCTCCTGTCCGGCCCCGTCAGGGGGGCCTGCGCTGCGTCCACCAGACCCGCCGTCGACGCGCCGGTCCAGCCGAGCTTGGCGCGACCGGGTCCACGGCGCGCGCCGTGGACCCGGTCGGCGTGCGTCGTGCGGGTCCGGCTGTCGGTCAGGCCTGCATGCCGGTCACGAACGCCGCGGTGACCTTCGCGGTGCGGGCGCCCTGGTAGCGGGCGGCCTCGGCGACCGCGTCGGACACGGCGTCACCGTAGGCCGACGTGCCGTAGGGGTTGCCGTCGGCGAACTTCAGTGGGTCGGTGTACCCCGGGCTCACGATGAACCCGCCGAAGTGGTGGATCGAGGTGTACAGCGCGAGCAACGTCGTCTCCTGGCCGCCGTGCTGGGTCGAGCTGGCGGTGAAGCCCGAGTAGACCTTGTCGGCCAGCAGGCCGGCGCCCCACTGCGGACCCAAGGTGTCGATGAATCCCTTGAGCTGGGCGGAGACGTTGCCGTACCGGGTCGGGGTGCCGAACAGCACCGCGTCGGCCCAGAGGATGTCGTCGGGGGCGGCCTCCGGGACGTCCTGGGTGGCCTCGATGTTGGCGGCCCACTTGGCGTTGCCGGCGATGGCCGCGGCGGGCGCGTTCTCACGAGCCTTCCGCAGGCGGACCTCGGCGCCGGCCGCCTCGGCGCCCGCGACGACCTGCGTCGCCAGCTCGTGGACGACGCCGGTCGCCGAGTAGTAGATGACGGCGATCTTCGGGGTGACGGCCATGTGGGGTGTCCTCCTGGACGGTGGGTTCGTGGGGTGCCGTGTCGGGCGGTCGGTGGTGTCCATCATGCACGATGTGGTTTCGTCGTCAACTTCTGCCCAGGCAACTTCTGAGCCGGCAAGGGCTACGCTGGTGCGCGTGGAGACCACGCCCCCTCCGGAGCCCCTGGACACCGACGACGACCTGATCACCCTGTGGGGACTGGTCATCGAGGGCTTCGGGGCGACCGGACGTCGACTCCAGGACCAGTCGGACGCGGACACCGGCGCCTCGATCGGGGACCTGGAGGTGTTGCTGAGACTGCTGCGCACACCGGGCAACCGACTCGCCTCGACCACGCTGGCCCGGGAGAGTTCGATGACCAGTGGCGGGCTCACCCGGCTGGTGGACCGCCTCGTCCGCGAGGGTCTGGTGCACCGGGTCGACTGCCCGACGGACCGCCGGGTCGTGTGGGTCGAGGCGACCGCAGCCGGCGTGGAGCTGGCCGGACGGGTCAGGACCTCCCACGCGGCCTGGATCCGGCGCCACGTGGTCGAGGTCCTCGGCCCCGAGCGCGCGGGTGCGCTCGGCTCGGCGATGCGCGCGCTGCGCGACACGCACCGCGCCTGACCCGGCCGGGTCGGGCGCGGTGATCGGTGAGGCGGGTCAGCGGCTGCGACCGGCCTCGCGGACCGCGCCGACCCGCCCGGCCGGCCCCGTCAGCTCGACCCGGGCCACGTCGATGCGACCGAACAGGTACAGGACGATCTCCAGCGGCGTCCCGGTCATCACGACCGGCTCGCCGTCGCCCGGACGCAGCTGGGTCCGCCGGTCGTCGGGGGTGACGGCCACCAGCGGCCCGGGCATCTTGCGGGCGGCCAGCTTCCCGGCGGTCCGCAGGTTCCCCCAGAGGGCGGCGTCGACGGCCGGGGTCGTTCCCGCTCCAGGGTCGGTCTCCCAGCCCGGCTGGGCCCGGCGGACGTCGGCCCGGTGGACCGCGAACTCCACCGAGTTCACGGCGTCGTCGACGGCGGGAACCCGCGTCACCGACACGGCCGGCCCGCGGCGCACCGCCGCGACCAGGTCCGGGTAGGGGGTGCGGTCCGCGGTCGCGTCGAGCTTGCGGTCCACGTAGCCCTGGGCGAGCGGGAGGAGCCCGCCCAGGACGGTGCCGAGTGCGACGTCGGGCCGGGTGTCGCGCAGGACGATGTGCGCGGCCAGGTGTGTCACGTCCCATCCCGCGCAGAGGGTCCCCCCGTGGGGGTCCGCGTGCTCGAGGGTGTCCGCGAGCGCCTCACGGGCGGCGCGTCCGGGTCCAGGGGTGCTGCCGGGTGCTGTCGTGCTGTCGGGTGCCATCCCTGCAGTCTCGCGCCCGGCCCGGCACCCGGGGCGACCACGGGGCCGGGTGGTCGGGATCGGGCGGGCGGGCCCGGCTGCACGGTCGGCATGCTGTCGCACACTGACCCGCATGCCTGATCTCATCGACCCCACGACAGTCCCGTCCGGCGGCGGCAAGGACATCGCCGAGTACGTCGGCCGGGTCAACACCGACGAGTCACGCCTCAGCGTCGCCCGGATGCACAGCCCCGCCGGCTGGTCCGAGCCCGGTCAGCGGCCGGACTTCGACGAGTTCACCGTCGTCCTGGCCGGGGAGCTGCTCGTGGAACACGAGGCCGGCCACCTCACCGTGGGGGCCGGCCAGGCCGTGCGGTCCCGTGGTGGCGAGTGGGTGCGCTACTCCTCTCCCGGGCCGGCCGGTGCCGACTACCTGGCGATCTGCCTGCCGGCGTTCAGCCCGGCCACCGCCCATCGCGACGCGGACTGACGACCCGTTCCGACCACCGGGGCCGAGCCGGCTGTCCGGGGGGCCGGACGCCGCACCGGGGAGCGACCCGTGGCTACTGTCCCCGAATGGCTGACCCCGACCCTGGTACGACCCTCGGGGTCGAGGAGGAGTTCCATCTCGTCGACCCGGACCGCCGGGTCCTGGCGCCGTCCGCGATCGACGTCGTCGCCGCCGCGGAGAAGCGGGGAGTCGCCGTGGACCCGGAGTTCCAGCGGACATCGGTCGAGACGGCGACAGCGGTCTGCCGGTCCCTCGGCGAGGTGCGGCAGCAGCTGATCTCCCGACGCCGGGACGCCGCCCGGGCCGCCGCCGAGACCGGCGCGGCCCTGATGGCGTGCGGGACCGTCCCCATGCCCGCGGCCGCCGCGCACCCGGTCTACCCCGACGAGCGCTACGTGTGGATGGCGCACGAGTTCGGCCAGGTCGCTGCCGAGCACCAGGTCTGCGCCTGCCAGGTCCAGGTGGGCGTCCCCGACCCGGACATCGGGGTCGGTGTCCTGAACCGGGTGCGGCGCTGGCTGCCGGTGCTGCTCGCGCTGACGGCCAGTTCGCCCTTCTGGGACGGCCGGGACACCTCCTTCGCCTCCTACCGGACGATGCTGTGGGCCCGCTGGCCGACGGCAGGCCCGACGGGCAGCTTCGCCTCCGCGCAGGAGTACCGCGACGTCGTGGCGAACCTGCAGCGGACCGGCGCCGCGCGGGACCGCGGGATGATCTACTTCGACGCGCGCATCTCCCACCGGTACCCGACCGTCGAGATCCGGGTGGCGGACGCGTGTCCACGGGTCGACGACGCGGTGCTGCTGGCCGGACTCGGGAGAGCACTGGTCACCACGGCTGCCCGCACGACCGTCGTCGACGGCCCCGCCGACGACGCGCGGGTCGAACTGTTGCGGGCGGCGACGTGGCGGGCCGCCCGGTCCGGGTTGACCGGTGAGCTGGTCGACCCCCTCACCTGGACGGCCCGGCCGGCCACGGACGTCGTGCAGGTGCTGGTCGACCACCTCCGGGACGCCCTGCGCGACTCCGGTGACCACGCCGAGGTCACCGACCTGCTCGGAGCGGTGCTCTCGGGCGGGACCTCGGCCCAGCGTCAGCGCCGAGTGCACGCCGACGGCTCCTTCGACGACGTCGTGGACTCGCTGCTGGCCGAGACGATGGCCTGACCCGGCCGAGCGGGCCGCAGGGTGACACGTTCTGAAGACAGTCGGTGTCGTCACGTACAGTCGATGCGTGAGCCGATGGGAGCCGAACGCGAAGGGCCGGCTCGGGCAGGCGGCTCTGGAGCTGTTCAGCGAGCGGGGCTTCGAGCAGACCACCGCGGCCGAGATCGCGCACCGGGCGGGGCTGACGGAGCGGACCTTCTTCCGGCACTACCTGGACAAACGCGAGGTGCTCTTCGACGGCTCGAGCGCGCTGCAGGCACTCCTGGTGGCCGCGGTGGCCGCGGCGCCCGGCTCGGTGGCTGCCCTCGACGCGGTCGGTGCGGGCCTCGCGGCCGCCGGCACCGTGTTCGACCCGTCCCGCCGCGACCAGGCCCGCCGGCGTCAGACCGTGATCGCCGCGACCGCGGACCTCCAGGAACGCGAGCTCATCAAACTGGCGTCCCTGGCCAGGGCACTGGCCGATGTGCTGCGCAGCCGGGGCGTCACCGACCGCGCGGCGACCCTGGCCGCCGAGACGGGGATCGCCGTGTTCAAGGTGGCGTTCGCACGATGGGTCGACGAGGCCGAACACCGGGACTTCCCGCTGCTGGTGCGGGAGTCACTGGACGAGCTGAGAGCGGTGCTCACCGACGGCTGACGAGCGTGACCGTGTCCCGGTCGGCGGATCCCGGCCGCGCGGGGGCACGGTCGGGTCAGCGGGCCCGGCCCTCCACCAGGGACAGCGCCATCCGCGGGCACAACCCGACCGCGTCCCGCGCGGCGGCCTGCAGCTCCCGGGAGACGACAGGGTCACCGCGTCCCGGTCGCGTCCGCACCGGGAACCCGTCCGGGTCGGCGTCGAACAACTCGGGCAGCAGCTCCGTGCAGCCGCCCCGACCGTGGCACCGCGTCCAGTCCACGTGCAGGCGCGCGGTCACGACCGCTCGCCCGACCCTCGGGCCGTCCGCGCCCGGCACCAGCCGGCGGCGTGGGCGCGCACCTCGTCGGCGAAACACGACAACGCGCTGCGGACCATCGCGGCCGTCCCGTCCGGGTGGTGGCAGGCACCGCGCCCGTCGACGAGCTCGGCCAGTCCCGACACCGCCGCCACGGACGCGGCCGGACCGTCCCCCCGGTCGACCCCGAGCCGGACCGCAGCGGCACCCCGGACGACGGCGAGCCCGTCCACGGCGTCGGCAAGGCGCGGCAGCCCGTTCAGGCACGGCCCGCACTGCCCGGCGCTCGCATCGGCCAGCCAGCGGGTGATCCGGGCGGTCTCGGCCAGCCCGCACGCCTCGTCCGGCAGCACGAGCAGCACCCCGGCACCCGGGACGGCACCGACACCCGCGAGCGAGGCCCGGGACAGCCGTCGGCCGACGGCGTCCCCGCCGGGAACCCAGGTGCCGTGGTACCCGCCGACCAACAGCGCCTGGACCCCGGCGGTCGGACCACCCGCGCGGGCCACGACCTCGACCAGCGGAGTACCCAGGGCGACCTCGTCGACCCCCGGCACGGCGACTGCCCCACCGACGGTCACGAGCACGCTCCCCGGCTCGGCTGCGGTGCCGCAGGACCGGAACCAGCGGGCGCCCGCCCGCGCGATCAGGGCGAGGTGGGCCAGCGTCTCGACGTTGGACACCACGGTCGGCCGCCCGCGCAGGCCGCTCACGGCCAGGGGCACGACGTGGTCGCCGGGGAGCTGACGGTTCCCCGCCAGCCCGGCGAGCACTGCCGAGGCCTCCCCACCGACGAACCCACTCCCCGGGGCGCACCGCAGCTCCAGGTCCCCGCGGCGCTCACCGTTCACCGGGCGCATGGCCCGGCGTTCGGCGACGGCGGCGGCCAGCGCGTCGGCCGCCGGCCCGGGAAGGACCGAGACGGCACGTCGCCGTGCGCCGGCCAGCGCGGCCAGCACCTCGAGTCCGTCCAGGACCAGGTGCGGCGACCGCGTCAACAGCGTCCGGTCCTTCGCGCTGGCCGGCTCACCCTCGTGGCCGTTCGCGACGACCAGCGCGGCACCACCGGCCGCCAGCGCTGCCGAGAGCTTGTCCCACAGGGGGAAGGCCGCCCCACCGCGCCCGGTCAGCCCGGAGCTCCGCAGCTCGGCGGCCACGGCGTGTCGACCGGACAGGTCAGGCAGCGGGCCCCACGTCGCCCGGGCGGTGGCCAGGTCCGCGGCCGGTGCGGCGAGCAGCCCCGGGAGGGTCGTCGAGGCAGCCAGGCGGTCGCGTCCGGTCGACACGGCGCTCGTCATCGGCGCCCGCCCCGGACCGGCAGCTCGGCGGAACCGAACAGGGGCGCGGACCCACTCCGGCGGCGGTCGTCCGCCGACGCCGGCCAGGGCGCGGCCGGGGACACGCCGGGGCCCGGCGGGAACGTGAGCCGCCATCCCACCGAGCCGAGGACGAGAGCAGCGCTCAACGCGACGGCTCCCAGCATCCACGGGCGACCCGCGTCGGTCCCCCCACCCAGGCCGTGTGCCACCGACAGCGGCCAGCAGGCATAGGCGATCCAGTGCACCGCCCGCCACACGCGCGGTCCGATGTGCCTGCGGAGCAGGCTCGTCGCCGTGACCGCCAGGAGCAGGTCCAGCGCGAGCGTCCCGGCGCCGTAGGCCAGCGGGTGGGCGGCGGCGCGGAACGGGACGACGACGTCGAGGACGCCGATCCCCGCGTAGGGGTCGAGAACCATGGTCGTGACGTGGACCGTGAGCAGCGCCAGCACCAGCAGCGAGGTGCTGCGGTGCAGCATCGTCAGCACGAACCTGGGCAGCCCCGGCAGGGCACGGCCGGACCGGGTGGCCACGCCGAGCGCCACGACGAGACCCAACAGCACCAGCAGGACGATCCCGGTCCCGCGGGCGAGGTACCAGGCGGCCGCCATCAGCGGTCCCCCTCGTCGCCCGGCCCGGACGGCCAGCCTCCGGCCAGCACCACCGAGCCGTCAGCGGCGACCAACCGGGCCGGCTCGGCCGAGCGGGCGAGCACCTCCAGCGCGGACGACGGCCGGACGCGCGCGGCGGTGGACAACGTGTTCGCGCGCAGGCAGGTCCGGGCCGCGACGGAGACCGACCGCCAGATCACGGGTGCCGGAGCACCTGTCGCCGGGTCCACCAGGTGGTGGTGTCGGCGGCCCCCCCGCGTCCAGCTCCGGTGCACGGTGCTGGACGTCGCCAGTGCGTGGCCGGCGGGCAGCCCGACGATGCAGACAGGATCCGCCGGTGAGTCCTGGACGAGCACCTGCCAGTCGGTGGGCGCGGGTCCGGCCGTCGCGATGTCGCCGCCGAGGCTGACCAGGACGCCGCACCCGAGAGCCGTGCTCACGATCTCGGCACCCCGATCGGCGGCGAGTGCCTTGGCGGTCGCACCGAGGTCGAGCAGCGTCCCGGCCGGGACGGTGACCAGCGCCCGCTCACCCACCGGCTCGAGGCGGACCCGGCGCCAGCCCGCCGCGGGGCGGACCGGCGCCGCCGCCGGGAGCCGGGCGGGTTCGGCCGCCCGGACCGCGGCGATGTCGCGGTCGTAGCCCAGCGCGCACAGTGCCGCCCCGACGGTCGGGTCCACCGCGCCGTCGGTGTGACGGGCCGCGTCGAGCGCCGCCCTGAGATGCGCCGCGAGCAGTGCGCTCACCATGACGGGACGACCGTGTGCGTGGGCGAGGTGGTCGACCTCGGAACCGACACGGAAGCGGCTGGACGCCCGGTCCACCGCGCGCAGGTGCTCCTCGACGAGCCGCCTGGCCTCGGGCAGGCAGCCGGGATCGGTGACGACGACCCTGGCCGTCGTACTCCACACCGCCCACTGCGCCGCGGCCGGTGCGGAGGCGAGTGCAGTGCTCACGAACCGCTCGACGTGGCCTGGGTGGTCCCACCGCTGCCACCGCTGCCACCGCCGGACAGCGTCGTGGGAGCGGCGGTGGGAGCGGTGGTAGGGGTGGTCGCGGTGGGAGCGGTCGCCCTCCGGGGCGACACGCTCGTCGCGGTCCCCGACCGCGACGGGACCGGGATCGAGGTGACGATCGCCGGGCCGGCGACCGCGGTGTCCCGCCAGGCCACCGCACCGAGCACGACGGAGGCCCCCAGCGCCAGGACCGCGAGCGTCGCCGACATCCGGCCCGCCCGCCGTTTCCCCGTCCGGTACCGCCCCGTCACCCGTTCGTCCACTGCCGGCTCCCTTCGACTGCGCCGCCCGACGCGACGATCCCCCATGAACACTCGGACTTCCGGCTGTGCCGCTGCTGTGAGGCGTCTGTGGGACTGTCCCGAACCGCTGCGGCCCTACGGTCAGGGGCGTGCCCAACCGACCCGACCGTGCCTGCAGCTCCACGCGACCCGCGGTCCGGGTCCTGGTCTCCCTCGCAGCCTCGACGGGGCTCATGGTGACGGCGTGCGGTCCGGCCGACCCTGCACCCGGGGCGGCCCACCCCGCGGCCCACCCCGCGGTCACCAGCCGAGCCGCGGGCGCGACCGCGCGGACGGTGGCCATGCGGACCGTTGGCACGCGGACGGTGGGGACTCCGGCACGCGCCGTGGCACAGACGCCGGCGGCCGACCCTGCCGTCACCCGGGCGGCGGCGGTTGCGGCGTCGATGACGCTGCGCCAGCAGGTCGGGCAGATGCTCGCGGTCGGGGTGCCCTCCGCCCAGGTCGCCACCGCGGCCGACCTGGTGACCAGGTACGGGGTCGGGACCGTCTTCCTGGCCGGGCGGGACACGTCGGGGGTGGCGAGCGTCGCCCGGCGCGACGCGCAGCTGCAGCGGGCCGCCACCGCCGCGGCAACCGGCGGCGCGCTGGAGTTCGTCGCGGTCGACCAGGAGGGTGGGGCGGTCCAGTCGCTGCGCGGGCCGGGGCTGTCGGACATCCCCAGCGCGGTCGTCCAGTCCCGCCAGCCGGCCGGCACGATCCGGGGCCGCGCCGCGCTGTGGGCCCGTCAGCTCCGGCGCGCCGGGGTGACGCTGGACCTCGCGCCGGTGACCGATGTCGTCCCGGCGGCGCACCGCTCGACGAACCAGCCCATCGGGCGATACGACCGCCAGTTCGGCTCGACCGAGGCCGGCGTCGCGGCGGCGGTGGGGCCGTGGGCGTCGGGCACCCGGTCGGCGGCCGTGCAGCCGACGCTCAAGCACTTCCCGGGTCTGGGCCGGGTCACCGGCAACACCGACACGACCGCGCGGGTGGTGGACTCCGAGACCACCCGGTCCGCGACGACGCTGGTGCCCTGGCGGGCGGGGATCGCGGGCGGGGCCGGCGCGGTGATGGTGTCGTCCGCGGTGTACGCACTCATCGACGGACACGGGCCCGCCGTCTTCTCGCCACAGGTCGTCGGCGGAATGGTGCGGCACGACCTTGCGTTCGGCGGCGTCGTCATGACCGACGACGTCGGGAACGCGGCGGCGGTCCGGGCGGTCCCGGTGGGCGAGCGGGCCACCCGGTTCGTCTCCGCGGGCGGGGACCTCGTGCTGACGCTGGCGCCGTCGCAGATCCCCACCATGAGCGCGGCCCTGATGGACTCCGCCCGGCGCAGCCCGGTGTTCGCCGCCCAGGTCCGGGCCTGCGCCACCCGGGTGTTGACGCTGAAGTACCGCACCGGTCTGCTGCGCTGAGGCGCCCGGTCACCGGCCGGGACCGTCATCGGGGTCGCTGGTCCAGCCCGTCCCGGACGCGCTCGCCGATCGCTGCCAGCTCGCGGACCTGGGCTCCGGTCAGGACGTCGAGCAGGTGCTCCCGGACCGCCCGGACGTGGCCGGGCGCGGCCGCCTCGAGCTTCGTCAGGCCGCGGTCGGTCAGCTCCGCGACGGTCCCCCGGCCGTCATCGGCGTCGGAGGCACGCCGCACCCACCCGAGACCGGCCAGGCGGGTGACGGCCCGCGTGCAGCCGCTGCGGGTGGCGAGCGTGGCGTCGGCCAGGGCGCTCATCCGCAGCCGGCGCCCGGGAGCCTCGGACAGCCGCACCAGCAGCTCGTAGTCGGTCAGGGACAGGCCCGCATCCTCGACCAGCTGCCGATCCAGGGCGCCGAGCAGCAGCCGGGTGCTCTCGGTCCAGGCGCGCCAGGCCCGCTGCTCGCCCTCGTCCAGCCACGGCACCGTCACGGGTTCACCATAGTCCGTTCGTTGACGCCGCAACGATCATCTCCGAGCGTGGTCGGCCTGGCGATCACGCTGGGATGATGGTCGGGATGGTCACCGGTGCGGCGCCACCGGACCCCCGGCGCTGGCGAGCCCTGGCCGGCTGCCTGACGGCCCTGGCGATGACGTTGGTCGACGCGACCGTCGTCAACGTCGCGTTGCCGTCCATCGGGGCCGGCCTTGGTGCGCGTCCGTCGGAGCTGCTGTGGGTGGTGTCCGGCTACGGGCTGGCGTTCGGGATGGTCCCCGTCCTGGGCGGCCGGCTGGGGGACGACCTCGGTCGCCGCCGACTGCTGCTGATCGGGATCGGCGCCTTCGTGGTGACCTCCGCGGCTGTCGGGCTCGCGCCGACCACCCCGGTGCTCGTCGCGGCCCGCGTCTGCAGGGGATCGCCGGTGGGGTCGTCAACCCGCAGGTGTCCGGCATCATCCAGTCCCTGTTCAGCGGCGAGGAACGCGGCCGGGCGTTCGGCGCGCTCGGGGCCAGCGTGGGGCTGGCGACCGCAGCCGGGCCGGTGATCGGCGGCCTGGTCATCGGAGCGGTCGGCCCCGCCTACGGCTGGCGCGCGACCTTCCTGGTGAACGTGCCGATCGGGACCGCATCGTTCCTGCTCTGCCGCCGCCTGCTCCCCCGCACCGTGCCCGCGCCCCGCGCCCGGGCGCGCCTGGACCTGCCGGGGCTGGCCCTGCTGTCCGCCGGACTGTTCGCCGTCCTCTACCCGACGATCCAGTTCGACAGCAGCCGGGACCCGTCGCTGGCCCTGTGGTGGGTACCGGCCGCCGTGCTCCTCACGGCGTTCGCCCGCTGGGAACGGGGGCCGGCCCGGCGCCGCGGGCAGCCGTTGGTCGACACCGGGCTGTTCGCGATCCGGTCCTACTCCGCCGGGCTCGGGCTGGCGTTGCTGTACTTCTCCGCCTACGCGGGGCTCCCGCTGGTGCTCGCGCTCTACCTGCAGGACGGACTGGGCCGGACTCCGCTCGCGTCGGGGCTGACGGCATCGGCCTACGCGATCGGGGCCGGGGTGTCCGCACCCGTCGCGGGCCGGTTCGTGGCGCGGTTGGGCAGGCGGCTGATCGTGACGGCGCTGGTGCTGTTCGTGACCGGGGTCGGCTGCCTGGTCGCTGTCGCGCTCCTCGCGGAACGGGTCGGCACGGGCAGCGTTCCCTGGCTGCTCGCCGGCCCGCTGTTCCTGGCCGGGTTGGGCGGCGGTGCGGTGATCACCCCCAACCAGGCGTTGTCCCTGGCCCGGGTGGACGCCCGCGGCGGGTCCACCGCCGGCGGGATGCTGCAGACGGCCCAGCGGATCGGGTCCGCCACCGGGGCCGCGGTGCTCTCGGCCGTCTTCTACGCGAGCCTGCACTCGAGGGGGGAACCACGACAGGACGCGACACCTACTCCGTCGCGTTCGCGGTGGCGGGGGGCGCGACCGTGGTCCTGGCGCTGCTGGCACTGGTCGTGGCGACCGTGGACGCACGAGCCGAGAACGCGGCGCGGGCCCGTGGCGGGTCCGCGTCGGCCCTGTCCGGGTGAAGGCACGGCGACGGGGTCGGGGAACGGGCCGTCCGCCTTGTGGTCGCCGGTGTCGGCCGGCTCCGCCGCGCCGGTCACGAGCCGGGAACCGAGGAGAAGCCCGTGTCCCTGCTTGAGGTGCCCGCGGTCAGCGAGTGGAGCGTCGACGGCTGCTCCTACGACCATGACGCCGGCTGCGGGACGTTCGTCGGCCTCGGCGCCGAGGCCGACTGGACTCGGTGATCGACAGGGTCGGCTCCTGCCGTCGCACCGGGCGCCACGGACACCCACCTCCGTCGTCACCTCCCCGCCGACGGCGGCCGGTCCGTCGGGTGACGACCGCACCCGTACCGTGAGCCGCTTCCGACACCTCAACGCAGGAGACTCGATGACAGACGCTCGCGATTTCGGACTGCTCGCCCTCCGCGTCGGCGTGGGTGCGACCCTGGCGGCGCACGGGACCCAGAAGCTGTTCGGCTGGTTCGGGGGCGGCGGCCTGGCCGGAACAGGTGGGTTCTTTGACTCGATCGGGTTCACACCCGGCAAGGCCAACGCGGTGCTCGCCGGAGCCGGCGAGGCCGGCGGCGGAACACTGCTAGCGCTCGGCCTGGCCACGCCCGCGGCAGGCGCCGCCGCGGCCGGAACGATGGTCGTCGCCGCCACCATGCACAAGGAGAACGGGTTCTTCGCGCAGGGCGGGGGTTATGAGTACCCCGCGGTCCTAGCTCTGACGGCCGCGTCACTGGCCCTCGGGGGTCCGGGGAAGCTGAGCCTGGACGCTGCACTCGGTCACCGCGTCAACCAGCCCTGGATGCGGGTGGTGGGCCTGGCCAGCATCCCGGTCGCGGTCGGGCTGGTCTACCGGCGCCGCAGCGCCGCGCTGGCCGCGGCGAGCGCGACCGTGCCGGAGAACGAGACCGGCAGCGGTGAGCCGCCTGCCACGACCGCCTGACGGGCCCGGCTCACCGGGAGGCGCGGCTCACGCGGGGTCTGCGGTGTCGATGACCTGGCGTGTTCCGTCCGTGGTCGGCCGGAAACCGACGTCGAGCAGCCAAGGGTGCGCCGAGGTACTGGTGACCTGGGTGGCGCCGGCCTCGGCTGCTTCGTGGACGGCGTGGTGGGCGAGCATGCGCCCGACCGAGGTCGGGACGTCGGTGTCGACCGTGAGCAGGTCGATGCTCGCCCCACCCGCCGTACCGGTCACCCAGCCCACGACCGCACGCCCGACGACGGGGGAGCCCGCGGCGTTGTCGACGTACGCGTGCAGCCAGCTGATGAGTCGTCCGCCGGTGAGCAGCTGATCGGACCTGCCACGGTCGACCCCGGCCGCGGTCAGGGCGCGCCGCGCCTGCGCGGGTGCGGACCACCCGGACGGGGTCACCTGGTAGCCGGTAGTGTCCCAGCCGCGCTGCTGGGCGGGGTCCAGCTCGGTCAGGCCTGCGACCCGGCGGCGCCCGGCACGGCGGACGAGACCGGTCTGCAGCTCCTCCATCAGCCACCCGTCCACATCCGACGCCCACTGCTCGGCGGAGTCGACCGGCACGCCCGTCCACGGGCTGTCCGCCGGCACGGCCGGCAGCGTGAACCGCACGCCATAGGTGGTCGGGTCCAGCCGCCACCGGAACATCACCACCAGGTCCTCGGCCTGCACGTCGACCCGGACCCCGTGGAAGCCGTCGGCCACCGCGCCGGCCCGGAGCAGCTGCGACCGGGCCGCCGCCAGCGTCGCTGCCCGGGGCCACGGATCGTTCACGCCGCCAGCTTGGTCGACGACTGAGCGGTTCAGCCCCCGTTTCGGCGCACCAACCTCGCCGCCTCGATGCTCACGCCCCAGGACGGGGAGCGTCCTCGGTGGCGTCGTGGGCAGTTGGAGGTTGGTCGGCATGCCGCTGGCCCATCGTGTGCGTCGCGACTGACGCATACCCGACCTCGGCTCGCATACCGGCACTGTCATCACCGGATCGTCGCAGGACTCGTCGCGACGACTCAGACCCACCTTGTCATCCTATCGACGATAGACATTTACCCCGCCCACGCTCAAGTAGTGCCGAGTCACCCGGTTCAAGGCACGGCGATTTCCGACGACGTACTGCACGGGCGAGGTGAGCGGTGAGGATGATGAACGCAACCGAAGCAATGATGAAGATCACTAATCGCAGAAGAAGGGGCGCCGAGCCCGCGCCGAGCCAGATGCTGGCTCCCACCCATGCGAGATCCACTATGCCGAATGTCAGCCATTGAGTCCTCAGCGACGTCTCGGACGGATCTTCGTGCCGCATGCTCAGTTCTCGTAACTCGATGGTGCTTGCGTTTCCAGCGGCGGGACACTGCACCTACGTTTGTCGGGATGTCACCTTGTACAAGCGCTGCATCGGGTGCACTTGCGCGAACGTCCGCACCGGCCCCGGCAGCCGCCTTTCGAATACATTGGCAGACAGAGTCGGTCGATCAACTACACAACCGCAGTACCCGACGACTCGAAGTGGCCGCGTCTTCCCTGGAGTTCCTCGTCTGTGCCAGCTTCCTCCTGAGAGGGGCTTTCGTTGGTGCAGGATAAAGGCAGGGGACCCAGTGCCGAGCTGGACGTACGCGCACCCTGGACGTAGAGGAGGCCGACCACCGTGGTTTGGATGAGGAGACTCCAACTCGCGTTGCTCGGTACTCGTTACCGGTTGGCCGGCTCGTTGATGGCGCTGGTCGTCGCGGTGATCGCGGTGAGCGCCGCGACCCTGGGACCGATGTACTCCGGGACGGCGCAGGACTCCCTGGTCCGGCACCGCCTGGCCACGACGCCCGTCTTCGGGACGGGGTTGGTCGCGACCTCGACCCTCGCGGACCCGACCGTGTCCCCGGCGCGGGTCGTCGACGAGACGGCGGCCGCGGTCGGCGACGCCCGGTACGACCGGTTGTGGGGGGCCTCTTCGGTCACCGTCCAGACCGGCAAGGACATGGTCACCTTCCCCGGTCATCCGTCCACGCGTTACTCGGCTGTCGTGTCCTGGCGGCAGGGCATGTGCACGTCGGTCCGGGTGGTCCGTGGCCGGTGCCCAGCCGATGCCCCGGCCGGTGGTGGGTCGGAAGCGATGGTGTCGGTGCGCACGGCCTCGGACCAGCGTGTCGCCGTCGGCGAGCGGTTGACCGCGGACCTGCAGGCGCCCCGCCTCAGCGGCAACACCCCGGTGGTCGTCGGCGTCTATGACCAGACCAGCGGCACGGCTCCCGGCTGGGTGTTCGACAGCCCGGTCCAGGCCGCGGCTGCCGGTCCGAACGACCCCACGGAATCGATCGACGAGGTGCTCGTGGACCGGGCGACGGTCATAGCCGCGCGGGTCGACGTGCGGGTGACCGCGTTCCGCCCGTTGCGGACGGCGTCGGTCCACGCCCGGGACATGACCGAGCTCGCCGCGCTGAGTGCTCCGGCGACGATCTCGGGGATCTCGGTCACCAGTTCCGCCGCTGAGCTGGTCGCCGCCATCGGTTCTGACCGGCAACTGGTCCGATCCGCTTCGACGGCGGTGACCGTTCAGTTGGCCCTGCTGGCGCTGTTCGTGCTCTACCTCGTGCTCGCGGCGGCGGCCGAGGAACGCGGCCCCGAGGTCGCGCTGGCGAAGCTCCGCGGGATGCGACCGGCCAGGACAGCCGTGTTCACCCTGGCCGAACCGGTGGTCCTCCTTGTCGTCGCGCTCCCGTTCGGGGTCGCGGTCGCCCTCTTCGGTGACCGGGTGCTCGCGCGGGGACTCAGCGACGGCAGCGAGATCAGCTTCGGCGGCGCGGCAGCGGCGGCGGCGCTGATGGCCCTGGCCGGCGGCGTAGCGGCAGCGGCTCTTGCGGCCCGCCGCCTGCTGGCCACCCCGGTGCTTGGGCAGCTGCGCCGGACCGGTGGCCGCCGCGCCGGCCTTGCCCGTTCGGTCGCGCTGGACAGCGCGGCCGTCGCCGTCGCCGCGGCCGGGGTGTACGAGCTGGTGAACGGGTCATCGGATCTCGTCGGGCTCGCCGCGCCCGGTCTGGTGGCGCTGGCCGCCGGGCTGCTGGTGGTCCGGCTCGTCCCGGTCGCGGCACGGATCGCGGTCCGCCGCACCCGGCACAGCCCGGGGGTCGTCGGGTTCCTCGCGGCCCGGAACACCGCGCGCCGCCCGGCGGGCTCGCGGCTGGTGGTCCTGCTCGCGGTCGCGGTCGCGCTGACGGTGTTCGGGGTCAACGGGGACGTCGTGGCCCGGGGCGTCCGCTCCCAGACCGCGCGCGCCCAGATCGGCGCCGCCACAGTGGTCCACGTCACCTCCGACGGCCCCGGGGTGCTGCTGGCCGCGGTCCGCGCCGCGGACCCGACGGGGCGGTCCGCAATGGCGGCCGCGCAGTCCGGCCCGGGCGTCATCCCCTCGGTGGTGGCCCTCGACGCCGCCCGGCTCGGTGCGGTGTCCCGGTGGGACCCGGCGTGGGCCGGCACGTCGCCCGGGGCACTGGTCACCGGCCTGGTCCCGTCGGCCGGAGCACCGGTGACGGCGCAGGGCACCCTGACCGGGACGTGGTCCAACAGCGCCGACGGCCCAGCCGGGGACCTGCACGCAACGGTCGATCTGCTCACCGGGACGGGCCGCCGGGTCACCGCCGACGCCGGCCGCATCGCACCCGGGTCACGCGGCGCGCTGCGCGCCGAGCTGCCCGCAGGGTGCGTCAGCGCCCCGTGCCGTCTGGTCGGCTGGGACTTCACCCGTGCCGGCAGCGCACCCACCGGCGCCCCACCGCCGGCGGACAACTCCGGGATCGCCGCCCAGCCACCAGACCCCGGAACCTTCGGAGTGGTCACCGTCACCGGTCTGGCCGATGCCCGCGGGTCACTGTCGGTCCCCGCGGACCCCACCCGGAAGAGGTGGCGCTACGGCCTGTCGAGGGCAGACCTGATCGACTCCGGACATGTCCCGGACGTCGAGGTCTCCGACGACGGGACCGCCGGGTTCACCGTCACCCTGCAGCCGAAGTCCGATGCGCCGTTCACGATCGCACCGACCGACCTCCCCTCCACACCCGCGGCGCTGGTCGGCCGCAACGCGCCCGCCCAGCCGTTCGACACCTTCGCGACCACCGTGTCCGCTCAGGACCTCACCGGCTCACCGACCCTGTTCACGCCCGTTCCCGGACGCGGGGTGCTCCCCCGCATCGGTACCGACGGCGTGCTGGTGGACCTCGGTTCCCTGACGTTGGGACACCCGCTGTCCACCCCGACCGTCGACGATCAGGTCTGGTTCGCCGGCGACGCGGACGTCACCGGGATCCTGGCCCGGCTCGCGACCGCCGGGGTCCGCCCGGTCACCGGCGACCCACTCCGTCCGGTCACCACCGAGACCATCGCCGGACAGGAGCGCGAGCTGGCAGCGAACGGCCCGGCCGTCGGGTTGCGGCTCTACGTCCTGGCCGCGGTCGCGTCGGTGCTGCTGGCCCTCGGCGCGCTGCTGACCGCGGCCTTCGTCGCGGCCCGGCGCCGCAGCTACGAGGTCGCCGCCGTCCTCGCCCTCGGCGGCCGACCCGGGGTCCTCACCCTGGCAGGGGTCCTCGAACAGCTCGTTGTCGTGGTCACCGGCACCGGGGTCGGGGTGGCTGTCGGGGTGGTCGTGGCCCGGCTCGCGTTGCCGGTCCTCGGCTCCATCACCGCCGGCGGCCCCACCACTCCCGCGCTGATCGCCTGGGTGCCCGTCGCCGGGGTCGGCGTCGCTGTCATCGTGCTCGCCGCTGTGGTCGCCGTGCTGGCAAGCCGCCGCGTCGTCCACCTCGCCGGCCCCGACCGGCTCCGGGAAGTCCAGGCATGACCGGCCCCGCCAGCCCCGCCAGCCCCGCCGGGCTGGCGGTTCGCTGCGCGGGGGTGGTGCACATCTGGTCGACCGGCGAGGACGAAGTCGTGGCCCTGCGCGGGGTCGACCTCGACGTCACCGCCGGGGAACGGGTCGCACTGCTCGGCCCGTCCGGTTCCGGGAAGTCGACCCTGCTCGCGCTGCTCGGTGGCCTCATCCAACCCTCGGCCGGGAAGCTGTGGATCGGGGACACCGAGATCAGCCGGCTCGGGCAGCGAGCGCTGCTCTCACTCCGCTCGAGCCGGGTCGGGACCGTGCTGCAGGGGGCTGCCCGTAACCTGCTCCCGTACGCGACACCCGTCGCAAACGTCGAGTTCGCGCAGGACTCCCGGCAGCGATCGGCCCGCGCGACCGTCCCCGCCCCCCGGGACCTACTCGACCAGCTCGGCCTGGCCGCAGTCGCCGACACCCGGACGGCCCAGCTGTCCGGGGGGGAACAGCAGCGGGTCGCGCTCGCCGTCGCCGTCGCGAACGGTCCCGGACTGCTGCTGGCCGACGAGCCCACCTCCCAGCTCGACACCACCGGACGCGACAAGGTCCTGGACACCCTCGAGCTGGTGAACACCCTGTTCGGGACCACCGTGGTCGTCGTCACCCACGACCCCGCCGTCGGCCGGGTCCTCGGCCGGACGGTCACCATGCACGCCGGACGGGTCGGGCAGGAAGGCCGCCGCGGACGGCAGTACGCCGTGCTCGGCGCCGACGGTGCCGTCGCGCTACCCCAGTCCGTCCTCGTCGACTGGTCCCCCGGCACCTTTCTGGAGGTCACCCGCGACCGGGACACCGTGCACCTGACCCCCCACCACCTCCCCTACGCCGGCGATACCTCCTCCGCCGACCAGGACCACCCGTGACCGTGTCACACACCACGGAACTCGCCGCGATCGGTGTCACCGTGACCCGAGCCGGCCGCCGCATCCTGGACGCTGTCACCGTCAACGCCCGACCCGGAACGGTGCTCGCAGTGACCGGCCCGTCCGGATCCGGCAAGTCGACTCTTCTCGCCGTCCTCGCCGGACTCGTCCAACCGGACACCGGCACCCTCACCCGACCCGATCCCGTCGGCGACCGGTCCCGGACCGGGATCGTGCTGCAGGGCTACGGACTGCTGCCCGTGCTCACCGCCGCCGAGAACGTCGAGCTGCCCCTACAGCTCGCCGGCCACCCGCGAGAACAAACAGCCCGACGAGGCGCCGCCGCCCTCGACCTCGTCGGACTGACCGGGACAGCCGACCGGCTCACCGAGGAACTCTCGGGGGGACAGCAACAACGCGTCGCGATCGCCCGGGCCCTCGTCATCCGCCCCCTGCTGCTCATCGCCGACGAGCCCACCGCCGAGCTCGACGAACACACCGCCACCGCCATGCTCACCCTCCTCCGAACGGAGGCCGCGGCAGGCGCGACCGTCGTCATCTCCACCCACGACCCTGCCGTCTCCAGCCACGCCGACCGGCAGATCCACCTCCTCGACGGCCGCGTGACCGGATGAGCCACTGCGGGCCAGCGACACCTACCGGCAGTTCCCGGCCCGGCTGTCGGACCCCAGCGCTCAGCCGGGCCCGGACGCGGCGTTCGTCAGCTCTTGGTCGGGGTCCCCCCACCTACGCCGACAGCCCAGCAGGACTCGTCCCGCAAGCAGTGCAGGACCCGCCCAGCCTCGGGCGGAGGCCGTACTACGACGGGTTCATCCGTCCGGACCCGCCCACCCGAGACACCAACTACCGGACCTGACAGCGGACGCCGGGACCCGCCCGGGTGAAGCTGAACCTCGCTGCGGCCGGCACGTTCGACCCGGACCGGCTGTCCGGGTTCAAGACGCTGACTCAGTTGCCACTGGCCACCTACCAGTCCGCCGCGGTCCAACCCGGCCGGCGTCAGGTCCACGGCCGCCCTGGGCGGTCGGGAGCTGCTGCCCAACTGGAGTCTCACCGGGTACTTGTAGACCACACCGACACTGCTCACCACGATCCCGCAGCGGAGACCGTGCTCGGGGCCCGGTGGACGGACCCCGCGTCGCTGGCCCCGGTCAGCAGCATCCGCGTCCGGGTCGCCGGGGTCACCGGTGTCGACCCGGTGCCCGGGAACGGGTCCGAACCGTCGCGTCCGCGATCCAAGCTGCGACCGGGCCGGACGTGGACATCACCGTCGGGTCCAGCCCGTCGGCCCAGACCATCGCCCTGCCCGCCGGGAAGTTCGGCGACCCGCGCTGACCCTGTCGGAGAACTGGGTCGAGAAGGGGGTCGCCACCCCGATCGTCGACGCCGTCAACCGTGAGTCCCTGGTCCTGTTCATCCTGGTGCTCGTGGTGTGAGCACTGTTCTTCGGTAACGCCGCGTTCGCCTCCGTCCGGACCGGGTCACCGAACTCGGGGTCCTCACGTGCCTGGGATGGCGGCCGCGGAAACTGTTCGGGCTGGTGGCGATGGAGCTGTTGGTCCTGGGGGCGGTCGCGGGAACGGCATCGATGCTGCTCTCGGTGCCGCTGGGGCACCTGGTCGGGCACCGGTCCCGTGGGGTAGAGCAGCGCTCGCCATCACGGTGTCATTGGCTGACACCGATCCAGTCCGGTGAGTCGCGCTCACGCCAGCCGGGCACCCACGGCCGCGAGCACCGTGCGCGCCAGGGCGTCGTCCTGGCGGAAGAACCCGCCGTTGACGCGCGGGCGCGGGAACGCGGGCGCCCATCCGTTGCCGACGACCCAGGGGCCGAGTGCGAACCGGGCCGGCTCCGGGGTGCCGTCGGCCCGCACCACCCGCTGGTCGCGGTCGACCGCGAGTTTCCCGGTCCCGGGGGCGGCGACGGCACGCCGGCGGTCGGCCAGGGCCCGCCACAGCGGATCGGTGGTGCCCCGGACACTCGCCGACGGGAGCCGGGCATCGATCAGGGTCCGGGCGGAGAAGGTGCCGACGCCCAGACCGGTGCTCGCGGTGAACACCCCCCGCTCCTCGTCGAGGACCACCCGCAGGTCCGGGCCGAGGAAACGGACCACGCCGGCCCGGGACAGCGCCAACACCTGCTCGAGACGCTCCGGCGGCGGACCGCTGGCGACGAAGCTGAAGAACGCGTGGAATCGACCCTCGACCTCGCGGGCGGCGACCTCGGCCGGGATGCGCCCGTCCCGGACCAGGTCGGCCAGCACCGCGTACACGGTCAGCAGCGCCGTGTAGACCGCGGCGTCGGAGCTGAACCTGGGATCCGAGCGCCGCGCCAGGTCGGCGGCCACGTGCTCCCGGACCGCACGCTGCACGTCGTCGGGGTCGGTGAACATGCGCCCGTCCAGCGGACGGGCGAGCCGCCCCAGATCCAGCCGGTCCTCGAGGGCAGGGACCGCTGCGGCGACGACCTCCTGGAAGGCGGGTGTGCCCCACGCGGCGGGTGTGAAACCGGCCAGGAAGGTCTCCCAGTCGACGCGGACCCGATCCGGGTGGCCCGCGAACAGCTCGCCGTAGTGCGCCAGACACAGGTCCTTGGCCAGCAGCGGCCACACCTGGGTCTCGATGTCGAGCACCGCCGGGGGCTCGTCCGCAGCACCGGCGAAGGCGGCGGCGGTGAAGAACGTCGGCACGAGCGGGCGCCGCGGAGGGAACGGGTAGGAGATCTTCGCGTGGTAGGGCACACCGCGGCGGGACCCGGCGTACAGCACGGGCTCCCGGCCGGACGGGCGGTAGGTCAGCGACCCGTCGGCGGCCCGCTCGAACCGGCCACCGCGACTCTCGGCCAGCACCACCACCCAGTCGACGAAGGCCAGTCCGAGGCCGCTGACCAGCACGTCGGCCCTCTCCGGGACGACCGAGGCGTCGACGTCGGCGGTGTAGGCGGGCGGCAGGTAGGTCAGGCCGTGCCGGTCGGCGAAGTCGGCGCGCGCGCGTTCGTCGCGCCCCGGAGCCGTGTCCAGGTGGCCCTGGGCCAGCACGACGGCGTCCACGGTCAGCGTGGCGCCGGACTCCAGCGAGACGACCTGGCGGCCGGCCGGCGCGTGTGCGTGACGCTCCGCGGGGACGGCATCCGCCGCGTCGGTGATGTCGACGGCCCGGTCGCGGTGCAGGTGGACCCGGACGCTGGCGGGGAGCTCCGCCAGCACCCGGTCCAGCACGGCGCCGAGGTAGCGGGCCTGCACCGACCGGGAGACGAACGAACCCGCGTGCAGACCGACCATCGACGGGCCCACCTCGGGATCGGCGGCCAGCCGGTCGTGGTTGGTCTGGATCCACTCCCACAACGTCGGGCCGAAGCGGTGCGGACCGGCCATCTCCACGGTCTCGTCGGGCCAGAGGGTCACGTCGGTCACCGTGCTGTTCATCCACAGCAGCGGCGCCTGGCCGCGCCGCCAGAGCCGGCCGGTACCGGGCGCCCACGGGTCGACGAGGTGGATGTCGAGCCCGTCCGCGTCCCCGTCCGCAACCACGTCGGTCGCGTTGGCCGTGAGCCGCTCCAGCACACCGAGACCGCGCGGGCCGGCACCGACGATCGCCACGGCCCGGCGGCCACCGGTCGGGGCGGCGGCGACGAACGGGACGGGGCGACCGGCCGCCCGGTCCGCGGTCCGGTCCGTCTGCACCACAGCTGTCACCGGCGTGCCACCCCCACGGCTCGACGGCGGCCGTGCGGTCGCCGTCCGACCGGTGAACGGCAGCAGGCGGCCTACCTGTTCCGCGGACGGCGGCGGGCTGCTCAGGCGGCCGGCGGGCTCAGGCGGCGGGCGGCTCAGGCGGGGGCGCGCGCAGCAACGAGTCCTCGAGCTGGAGGACCTCGCGGTCGCGGCCGACGCCGGCGACAGCGGTGACCCGTCCGCCCTCGGAGTAGCGGACCACGGCGTCCCGCTCGGTGATCGACCCGTCGATCGCCGCGTCGCGGGTGGACTCGGCGTGCCCGGCGTAGCGGATGTTCAACGTCCAGTGCCTGGACCAGAAGTACGGCGGCTCGATGCTGGGCTGGGCCCCGCCGAGCAGGTTGATCGCGGCGAGTGCCCCCGCGCGCTCCGCCTGCGCCCAGTGCTCGACCCGGATCGGCCGCCCGGTCAGCGGGTCCGGGAAGCGGGCGACGTCGCCGGCCGCGAACACCCCGGCGTACGCGGTCTCCCCGTAGCCGTCCACCAGCACCCCGTCGTCCACCGCCAGCCCGGCGGCCTCAGCGAGCTGCGAACGCGGCACCACGCCCATCCCCAGCACGACGGCGTCGGCCGGGACGGCCGTGCCGTCCTCCAGCTGCAGCTCCTCGCCGGTCCAGGCCGCGGCCGTCCCGGTCCGGAAGCCGACGCCGTGACCGACGTGCACGGCGTGCACCAGATGGCCCAGGTCCTCCCCGATCTGCGCAACCAGCGGCACCGGCTGCGGGGACACGACGGTCACCTCGATGCCGCGGTCCCGCATCGCTGCCGCGGTCTCCAGGCCGACGAACCCCGACCCCAGGACCACGATCCGCCGGGCGACCCCGGCCGCGGCGATGATCGCGTCGGCGTCGGCCACGCTCCGCAGGACGAACACGTCGGGCCGGTCGAAGCCCGGGACGGACGGCCGCTTCGGCTCTGCGCCGGTCGCCAGGACGAGAGCGTCGAAGGGCACCGACGACGCGTCGGCCAGGGTCACGGAGTGGCCGGCCAGGTCGATGGCCGCCGCCCGGGTGGACAGCCGCAGGCCGACGCCGTGGTCGGCGTACCAGGACTCGGGCAGCAGGGGCAGGGCCTCGGCGCCGGCCTGGCCGGACAGATAGGCCTTGCTGAGCTTCGTGCGGTCCACCGGCACGTGCGGCTCGGCCGAGAGCAGGGTGACGTCGGCGTCGTAGCCGACCCGCCGCAGCCGCTCGACGGCGGCGAAACCGGCGGCGCCGCCCCCCAGGACGACGACCCGGCGGACCCCGCGGGTGTTGTCGACCCGCTCTGCCGGGCCCGGCACCGGGCCGGTGGTCCCCGCGGGTGCCCCGGCCGGCGCGGCCGCCGACACGTGCGCGATCCCGTCGGCCACCCGGACGTGCCACTGCCGCAGCGGCAGGTAGGCCGGCTGGAGCTCGGCCTCGCCGGTGCGCAGGTCGAAGCACGCGTGGTGGAACGGGCAGTGGACGCGGTTCCCGGTGCGGATGCCGTTCGGCAGCGCCGCGCCGTTGTGGGTGCACGTCGCGTCGAGAGCACTGATCTGCACCCGGCCGGCGTCGTCAGTCCAGCGGGCCAGCATCACGGCCTCACCACCGACCGTCCCGCCGAGCAACCCACCGTCCGGGATGTCCGCGACCGCGACCCCACGGACCAGGTCCAGCGTGTCGTCCTGCGCACTCACGGGGACCCCTCCCGGGCCGGGTCGGACCACGGCCGCCCGGCACACCCTGCCCCACCGGGCGCGGGCCGGTGGGGCGGTCCCGGGTCGGGCGCCGACGGCCGACGGCCCGACGAGAAGGGAGGGGACGAGGACAGGGACGACGAGAGCAGAGCACCGCTCACTGGTAGTTGACGATGACCGGGCGGGGGTGGAGGGCGAGGACGTCCGCCGGCTGCAGCAGGTCGGGGTCGTTGCGTGTCTTGGTGAACAGCTTCAGGCCCATCGGCCACGGACTCCGCGCCGCGAACGCGCGGTACTTCGACAGCTTGGCCGCCCGGGTCCCGAAGCCGTCGACGTTCATGATCTCCCGCAGGTGCGGCCGGTCCGCCAACCGGTCCTCGTCGCGGACCATCGAGGTGGTGAACCGGTGCACGAGGAACACCTTGTCCGGGAGGTGGCGGCTGACGACGAGGTCCTCCAGCCATGTCGACACCTCGTTGACCTCGCTCGCGTCGACGGACCCGACGGACTGACCGGGGACCTCCCCCGGACCCATCCGCCACTCCGGGTCCAGCGCCAGGCCGACCCCGGGCTGCTCCAGCCAGCGCCGGAGGGCGCGCGCCTCGGTGGGGAAGTCCGAGCGGCCGGGCTGGATGTCGAGGATCACCGAGCCGCCGTTGGCCTGCGCCGTCCGCACGTAGGTGTCGATGACGTCGCTGTCGATCCGCGTCCGGTACCGGCCGCCGAGCCCGGGGGTGTCGCTGGCGACCGTGACGATCAGCTCGAAGGCGGGTACCGCGGCCGTCCCCCGGGACCTGTAGGAGCGCGCCCGGGCGGCGACGGCGTCCCACGCCTGCTGCGGCGTCCCACGCCCGAGGATGCCCAGCGCGGTGGTCCCACCGGTCCCGTAGGTGGCCACCAGCAGGCCACCGGCCCCGTCGGCCGGCAGCCGGGTGGGAGATGGCGCAGTCGGCGCGGTCGGCGCGGGGGTGCCGGTGGGCGTCGCGGTCCGGGTCGACGTCACGGTCGGGGTCCCGGCGCGCGCCACGGTCGTCGGCGTCCCCGACGGTGCGGTCGCCGACGGTGCGGTCGCCGACGGTGCGCTCGTCGAGGGTGCGGTCGTCGAGGGTGCGGTCGTCGTGGGTGCGGTCCCCGACGGCGTGGAGCTCGACGCCGGCGCGGAAGTCGACGCGGTGCTCGTCGAAGAGGCGCTGCTCGTCGAGGAGGCGCTGCTCGTGGAGGAGGCGCTGGCCGGGGGTGCGGTGGCCGGGGATGTGGGCCCGGCCACCGCGCCACCCGAGTCGCACCCCGCGGCGAGGGCGCCGACACCGAACACGAGGACAATCAGCGCCGCCGACCGCCCGGGCCGACGTGGCCGGCCCGGCGTGGCGGCGGACGCGGTCCGGCGTGCGGTCGTGGTGGGGTTCGGGGGCACGGTGACCTCCTACGGGGCGGCAACCCGCCGGCTGGCGGGCGGGTGTCGTGGGCCCAGCGTCACCGATCACCGACCGGAACGCACCGTGACCCGCCGCGTCCGCCGGATCGAAGATGCCGCCGCTGGTCCGGCCGGGCCATGGCCGGGGCTGCGATCGGTCATCTGCGCACCGTGCTCGCTGTCGGATCCCGGACCCGGTGTCCTGACGTGCAGCGATGTCCCGGGGCCGGCCGCGCCCGGTACGCAGGTGGCCGCCCGCATCAGCGCGTGGTGAGGTCCGGGCCGGCCGCGCGGGTGCGCTCGACCTGTTCCAGCGCGGTTCGCAGCTCGGTCAGCCACGGGCCGGCGTTGGCCGCCACGAGCCGCACACACCAGCCGAGGGCCTCGCTCCGCGACCTCGCCACCCCCGCGTCGACCAGCGTGTCCAGCACGATCCGCTCGGGCTGGCGCAACCGGGTCATGGTCGGGACGGAGAGGTTCGTGAACAGCTCACGGGTCCCACCGGCGACGACTCCCCAGGCGACCTGGCGGCCGAACCGGGCCTGGACCTCCTGGGCGATGGTCATGCGCACCTCCCGGGTGTCCTCGCGGAACCGCCGGATGCGGCCGGCCTCGGCGGCAGCCGGCTCGGGTCCCGGCGGGTCATCAGGGGTCACCGGTGCCGGGACGGTCCCGACGATGGTGATCTCGTCGCGGTCGACGTGCAGCTCCGGTGCATCGGTGAACCAGTCCTCGGGAAGTCGCCCGGCCAGGTACCCGGCGAGCCCGTCGATCGGCGGCGGCGCGGCGTCCCGTCCCGTCCCGCGGTCGCCGGGACCACGCCCGCCGCGTCCGCCGCCCCCACTCATCCGTCGTGCCAGTTCCAGTAGTTCGTCCATCATCGTCCTCCTCCGGTTGATTACACAGTTACACGACTTCCGTGACGCGTGCGGTCCGTGCGCCCGTGTTCGCTGGCGGCGTGACCGGGCAGCGCAGCACCCAGGGCACGGGAGGACCCGGACGGTCGGCGTCGTCAGGTTCCCGGACGTCCAGGAACTGGATGCGCCGGGTCCGTGGGACGACGTCGCAGCGGGATCGACACGGCTCCGGAGCGCGGCACCGGGCGGGACGCGGATCGCGCTCCCAGGGCGGTCAGGCGCTGGTCAGGGGGTTGTCAGGCGGTGGGCGGAGGTGGGCGGAGGTGGGCGGAGGCGGGCGGGACCCATCCACCGTGCCGCGACGATGTCGCCGAGCAGCACCATCTCAGCGAGTAACGGTTCCCAGCGGGGGCACGGCAGCCAGCGGGGTCACGTCAGCCAGTGCCGCAGCCTGCGCCGGCCGACAGCCCGCTCCACGGCCGGGAGCTCGGCCAGGGCGGCCGCGGCCCGGAGCTGCTCGTCGCGGTAGAGCAGTCCCGCCGCGAACGCCACCCCGCGGGAGTTCGCCGACGGCCCCGTGCCCGGGGCCGAGGCGGCGAGCACCTCCCGGGCCACCACCGAGTCCTGGTGGTCCCCCAGGACCTGGGCCAGCGCCTTGTGGGCGTCGACGAAGTGGCTGGCCGGTCCGCCGACGAGCGGGACGAGCGCCTCGGCGGCGTACCGGGCGCGCTTGGCGGCCCGGCGTGCCCGGTGCAGCTGGTCATCGGCGCTGTCGCCGGCGTGGTGGGCCCGCCGCAATCTCCTCGCCAGCGCCCGGCGGGTGGGGTCGGCGAGCGCGAGCAGCGCCGCGCGGTCCGCGCACGCGCCGGCGGGCGCCAGTGCATCCGGACCGCCGAGGGCGACCAGGCGGTCCAGCAGGCGCAGGTGCCGGCGGCTGTCCAGGGCACGGAGCACCTGCCGGTCCGCGTCCACCCCGCCGGGCACCAGCAGCCCGGCGACCTCCGCAGCGGACCGACCGCCGAGCAGCGCGCCGACACCACCGCCCGGGTCGGTGGTGTCGCCGGCGAGCGCGAGCAGCGTCGTGGTGAACCGCCCGGTCAGGACCTCGCGGTCCCGGACCTCGCCCAGCACCGCCGCCAGACCGTGCAGGTGCTCCGCCAGCCCGTCGATCGCCGCCGGACGCCACAGCTCCCCGAACGTGCCCAGCGTGCTGCGCAACCGCCGGGTCGCGACCCGCATCGCGTGCACGGCGTCGTCCTGGTGCAACCGCACGCGCGGGTCCTCGGCCGTGATGACGGCGACCTGGTCGGCGATGTAGGCCAGGACGGCCGCGACGCCCCCGGCGACCGGCGGGACACCCGTGGGCGCACCGCCGGTGGTGGTCGCCAGTGCCCGACCGAGCTTGCTCTGCCAGTCCGACGGGCGGGCGCCCGCGGCGGACAGGACCTGCCCGACGGCGTCCAGGACCACGGGGTCGGACCCGGGCAGCAGCTCGACCTCGATCTCGCGCCAGGTGACGACCGACTCGGAGCCCGCCGCGACGTCCTGCGTTCCGCCCACGTCCGGGGTCCCGCAGAGCCGGGTGGCGGTGACGCGGTCGTCGGCGACCTCGGCGGCGTTGCCGACAGCGTCGGTGACGACCACCAGGTGCCGGGTGGTGCGCAGCTCGACCACCCGGACGACCGGCTCGCCGCGCGTGCGGGACCGGATCAGCGCTCTCAGGTCCGCAGGCACCGTCGCGGCCCGCCCCAGCGGGCGCTGGAGTTCCTCGCGATCCGCGCCGGCCGGGAGCTTGAGATGCCAACCGGCGTCCTTGCCCCCGGTCCGACGGCGCAGGGTGACGCGGGACCGGGCCAGCCGCAGGTCCGCCGTGTCGTAGTAGGTCGCGACGAGGGAGACCGTGTCCACGCCGACGGCCCGCAGACCCGCGTGCATCCGGACGTCGCCACCCGAGTCGGCGGCACCGCTCTCGGCGGTGTCGAAGGCGGGCAGGTCCCGCGCCTCGTCGAGCTCCCAGGTCCGTTCGACCTCCAACACCGTGGCCTCCCTCCCCGCCCGGCAGCCCCGGTCGTCCCGTCATGGTCCCAGCCCCGCTCCCGGGCGGCCCAGGGCCGACCAGCTCTCGGGCAGCCAGTCACCCACCACGTTGGCGGCGATGACGGTCCGCTCCGCCGGGTCGAAGAGCAGCACGGTGCCCGCCTGGGACAGGGCGAGCAGTGCGGTGAACGCCGCCGGACTCGGCGACAGTTCGTGGCGCTCGTCGTCTCGGTGACCAGCAGCAGAGCGAAGGACCCGTCGGTCCCGTCCGGGCCCGGTGTCCAATTCGCGTTGACGACCCGGACCCGACGGGTGCCCTCGCCCGCACCGGCCACGAGGGCCTCAGCCGTCCAGGCGGGAGCGGACGTCGGCCATCGTGGACGCCGGTAGGTCCTCACCCGCGGCGAGCAGTCCCGCCAGCAGCTCGGGACGGTCCATCACCGCGCGGAACACCATGCCGATCGTCACGTCGTGATCCGGGCGGTGCTCCACCACGACCGGGTCACCACTGCGGATCTCCCCGGGCGCCACGACGCGCAGGTAGGCGCCGGGCCTGCCGGCCAGGGTGAACTGCTTCTGCCAGCCGCGGCCCGGTCGGCCGAGCTGCGCCATCCGGGCTGCGAAGGTCCCGCACGGCACCCTCGGGTCGGTGACCTGCAGGACCAGGTCGTGCCCGATCCGCCACCGCTCCCCGACCCGGGCCCCGGTCACGTCCAGCCCGGTTGTCGTGAGGTTCTCCCCGAACGCCCCGTCCGCCAGCTCCAGACCCAACTCGACCGCCCAGCTGTCGAGGTCCTCCCGGGCGTAGGCGTAGACCGCCTGGTCGTCCCCGCCGTGATGACGGACGTCGACGATCGTGTCCCCGGCCAGGCCGCCGGTGTGGATGCCCGCCGAGCCCCGCGGGCCGGGCGCACGCACCGCCACCGGCCCGTGGACCGGCTCCTTGGCGATCCCGGACCGCCCCGACTTCGCCTCCATCGGCCGGGCGGAGCCGATCAGCACGGACCGGACGCGGACTGGGGTTGCGGTCACCGACCCGACGGTACCCACGCGGGGCCCGGCGGGACCACTGAGATCCCCGGTCACCCGGACCGGCCCCGGCCGACGGTGCCCCGCTACCGTCACCGCGTGGCGCGAACGGCGGAGCGGACCGGGACCCTGCTGGCCGCGGCGATCGTCCCTGCCGTCGCACTGGCGATCGCGGGCGCCTTCCACCCGCACGACCTCGGCCCCGCGACGGCGCGGCGCTGGACCGACGTCCACCTGGTGGCGCTGCCGTTGTTCGGGCTGCTCGGGCTCGCGCCCTGGCTGCTGCTGCGCCGGCGCCACCGGGTCGCCGGCCTGGTCGGAGCAGTGCTCGCGTGGCTCCATGCGGCCTTCTACACCGGGCTGGACGTGCTGGCCGGGATCGCCGCCGGGACGCTGCAGGAGCACTCGGGGGGTGCCGGGGTCGGGGACGTGTTCGGCCGGGGCGACCAACTGGCGCGCGTCGGGACGACCGCCTACCTGCTGGTGACCGTGCTCGCCGCGGCGTCTGTGCTGCTTCCCGGAGCTGCCGGCGACAGGCGGGTGCCCGGCGACAGGCGGGTGGCGTGGCTCGGTGCGGTCGTGGTCGCAGTGGCCGCGGTGTCCTACCTGTCCAGCCACATCTGGTGGCCGCGCGGAGGACTCACGATGCTGGCACTCGGGCTCGGATGGGCACTGCTGGTGGCGTCGACCGCGCCCTCGCGCCGGGGTGCGCGCGATGGGAGGGTGACACGATGACCCTGCCCGTGACCGGCTACGCCCACGTCCGCCTCACCGTGACCGACATCGATCGCTCGCGACGTTTCTACGACGACGTGTTCGGCTTCCCCGTGGCCGTGGAGGTACCGGCCGACGCGGACGACGCGACACGCGAGAAGTTGGCCTTCGTCTTCGGCGGCGTGATCTACGCGGTCGCGCCCGGGGTGCTCCTGGGCCTGCGCCCGGTCGCGTCCGCGGGGGACGCCTTCGACGAGGACCGGGTCGGGCTTGACCACGTCAGCTTCGCACTGGGGTCCAGGGCCCAGCTCGACGCCGCGGCGGCCCGCCTGGACAACCTCGGTGTGCGCAACGCGGGCATCAAGGACGTCGGGGGGCCCTCATCCTGGAGTTCCGCGACCCCGACGGTGTGGCGCTGGAGCTCTCCGCACCCGCCGACTGAGGTACTCGCCCCGTCGGGTCGGGCAGGTCCTCGGACCGGTCGGGACCCGACCTGCCGGTTCTGGCGCGCCTCAGCGCAGCAACGCGACGATCGCGGCCACCCCGACCACCGCGATCACGACCCGGAACACGGTCGGCGGCAACCGCTTGCCCAGCCGGGCCCCGAGCACCCCCCCGATCGCCGCGCCGATCGCGACGGCGACCACCGCCGTCGGGTCCACGCGGTCCGGGGCGGCGATCGCGAATGTCACCGCCGCTGCCGCGTTGACGACCAGCGCCAGCACGTTCTTGACGGCGTTGAGCCGTTGCAGGTCCTCGGCGAGCGTGGCGCCGAGCAGGCCGATGAGCAGCACACCCTGCGCGGCCCCGAAGTACCCGCCGTAGACGCCGGCCGCGAAGGTTCCCACCAGCAGCACGACGGGCGTCCTCGGCGCAGCTCCGGGACGGACGCCGCCGGGACCACCGGCCGCCCGCCGCTCCCGCAGCCGGGACTGGAGCGTGGGCTGCACGAGCACGAGGACGACGGCCACCGCGATCAGCGCGGGGACGACGGCGGTGAACACCGAGGGCGGGAGCGCGAGCAGGAGCAGTGCTCCCAGGACTGCTCCCGCCAGCGACGCGGGCACGAGGGTGAGCACCCGTCGACGCTGCCCGGCGAGACGGTCCCGGTAGCCCCACGCCCCGGTCAGGTTGCCCGGGACGAGCCCGATGTTGTTGCTCACGTTGGCGGTGACCGACGGGACCCCCAGGCCGATCAGGGCCGGAAAGGTGAACAGGCTGCCCGATCCGACCACCGCGTTGATGAGCCCCGCCGCGATCCCGGCGAGACCGACCAGCACGACACCCCAGCCGCCCGCTTCCCCGATGGAGAGCACTGCTCCCTACTGTGCGGCTTCGGCCGGGGCGCCGGCGATGGCGGCGGTCACCGTCACCTCCCCGAACCCGAGCGCACGCACGGGGTCCGCCACCGTAGCGGCGTCCCCGACGACGACCACGGCCAGCCCGTCCGGGACCGCGGCGGCGAACGCCGCCGAGGCGCTCTCCGCCGTCACCGACGGCAGCGCCGCCCGCAGCACGTTCAGCCAGTCCGCGGGCAGGCCGTCGGCGAGCAGACCCGCGGCCTGGTCGACCAGTGCCCGCGCGGTCTGGAACCGCAGTGGGGACGCACCCAGGTAGAAGTCGACCGCATCGTCGCGTTCGCCGGGCCGCAGACCACCGGTGCGCAGGCCGTCCAGGACCGTCCGGACCTGCTGCAGGGCCGGGCCGGTGGTGGCGGTGTCGACAGCGGTGGTCACCGCGAACTGCCCACCGGCCCGGAACGGGGCGAAGCGCGACCCGATCCCGTAGGTGTAGCCGAGGTCCTCCCGCAGGGACTGCATGAGCCGCGAGCTGATGCCGCCGCCGAGGGCGTGCGCGGCCACCAGCAGGGCCGGCCACTCCGGCGCGGTCCGGTCCGGCCCGGCGAGACCGAGGGCCAGCGCGCTCTGCACCGATCCGGGACGGTCCAGCACCGTCACGGTCGGCGGCAGAGACCCCGGCACGGTCGGCTGCGGCGAGGGGCCGGCCGGGCCCGCAACCCAGGAACCCAGCGCCCGGTCCACCAGGACCAGTGGATCCGTGCCGACGAGGTCCGCGGCCACCACGACGGTGGTCCGCCATGGCGTGAAAGCCGCGTCGTACCAGGCGACCACGTCCGCTCGGGTGACGGCGGCGACGGTCGCGGCGGTTCCGCCACCGGGGCGGCTGGCCCGGCTGCCCGGGTGGAAACAGGCGGCGGCCAGAGCCCGGGCGGCGCGGACCGAGGCGACGCTGTCCTGCTGGGCGATCCCCGCCAGGCGCAGCGCGACGTGCCGGGACACCTCGGGGTCCGGGAACGCCGGGGTCGTCAGCGCCTCGGCGACCAGGGCCAGGCCGGCCGGCAACGCGGCCGTCGCGACGTCCAGGGTGAGCAGGGTCGCGGAGCGACCCGCCGAAACGCTGTAGTCCGCACCGAGGAAGGCGACCTCGTCGCTGAACTGCTCCCCGGTCCGGGCGGCCGTCCCCTCGTCGAGGGTGTTGGACGCGATCGTTGCCACGCCCTCACGGTCGGCGGGCTCGTCCGCCAGCGGCGCATCGACGACGACGGAGACAGCCCCGAGCAGCGCTCCCGGAACGTCGAAGGCGACGACCCGAACGCCGTTCGCGAGCTGACCGAGGACCGGCGCCGGGAAGGACCACAGGGCCGGCGGGCCGACCGGCGGGCGCGGGAGCGTGACGGCCGTCATCGGGGGTTCTCCTCGGTCGTCACGTCGGGTGTCGGGCCGGGTGGTGCGGTCGGCAGGTAGCGGACGGTCGCGCAGCCCTGCCCCGTCAGCCAGGTCCGGGTGACCGCCGCGACGTCGTCGGCGGTGACGGCCGCCAGACGGTCCACCAGGGTCCAGGCCAGCGCCGGGTCCCCGAAGGCGGTCGCGTGCCGACCGAGCTCGTCGGCCAGGCCCGCGAAGGTGGCCGTCTGCTCCAGGTGCTCCCGACGTGCACCGGCCAACGCCTGGGTCAGTTCGCGGTCGGTGGGCCCGTCGGCGCCGAGGCGGGTCAGCTCCTGCGCGACGGCGGCCTCGAGATCGGTGACCGGGTGGCCGTCCCGGGCCCGGACGGTCACGAGCCCGACGGCGGCCCCGCCCAGCAGCCGTTCGACCCCGCCACCGACCCCCTCGGCGCTCTCCTCACGCCGGACCAGGCGGACCTCCAGACGGCTGCTCGGGCCGTCGGCCAGCACCCGCAGGGCCATCTCCGCCGCGTCGCACGCGGGGTCGCCGTCCGGCGGCACCCGCCACACCAGGTAGGCCGCGGCGGCGGGGACGTCGGCCGGGACGTCCTGGACCAGCGGGCCCTCGATCGGCGTGGCGGCCGGCGCGCGAGGGTCCTGGGGCAGCGGCGCCCCGGGCACCGCGCCGAAGAATCGCGTCACCCGGTCGATCGCGTCGGCCGGCTCGACGTCGCCGACGAGCGTCAGCACCGCGTTCCCGGGCGGGTAGTGGGTGGTGAAGAAGGCACGCACGTCGGACAGGGAGGCGGCGTCCAGGTCGTCCATCGAGCCGATCGGCATGTGGTGGTAGGGGTGTCCGGCGGGGAAGGCCAGGGCGAACAGCCGTTCGTAGGCCGTACCGTAGGGCCGGTTGTCGTAGCTCTGGCGCCGCTCGTTCTTCACCACGTCGCGCTGGTTGTCCAGGTTCGGCTGGTCCAGCGCCGCCAGCAGTCCACCCATCCGATCGGCCTCCAGCCACAGCGCCAGGTCCAGCGCGCCGGTGGGGACGGTCTCGAAGTAGTTGGTGCGGTCGAAGCTTGTCGTCGCGTTCAACGAGGCCCCGATCGGCTCCAGCAGGCCGAAGTGTTCCCCCGACGCCACGTTCGCCGAGCCCTGGAACATCAGGTGCTCGAACAGGTGGGCCAGCCCGGTGCGCCCGGGCGTCTCGTGCCGGGACCCCACGTCGTACCAGAGGTTGACGGCGACGGCGGGCGCGGTGTGGTCCTCGTGGACCACGACCCGCAGACCGTTGTCCAGCGTGCGGGTCACCAGCCGCGGGCCCTGCCCGTCGGCCCGGGTACTGGTGTCGGCCCGGCTACTGGTGTCGGCCTCACCGGGACGTGCGCTCATCGACGTGCGACCTCATCTCCGCCCGGACCGTCCCGGCCCGGCGAAGCTATCAACGCCGGGCGGCCCGGATCAGCAGCGGCTGCAGGGGGACGCGCACCCAGGCGACCAGCCGGCTGTCCGCCGGGCCCGGGTGCCGCCCGCTCCCGGCGTCCAGCGCCATCACGACGTTGCCCGGCCACACCGCGAGCAGCAGAGCAGTGCTCGCATCCGCCGCCCAGCGGGCCCGGCGCAGCAGCCCGGCGGCACAGAGCAGCTCCGCGGCGCCACTGACGAGCACCAGGGCGCGGGGGGCCGGCAGGGAACGCGGCACCAGGGGGACGAACACGCCCGGCCGCACGAGGTGGACGACCCCGGACAGCGCGAACGCGGCGGCGATCCCGCGGGGGCCGAACGGGCCGCCCGGACCCAGGACACCGCGGCGGGCACCCCCCGGGCGCGCCACTCAGCCGATCCGCTCGTCGACGTAGCACCAGCGCCAGGCCTCGCCGGGCTCGACGCTGCGCATCACCGGGTGGCTGCTGCCGTGGAAGTGCGCCGTCGCGTGGCGGCCCTCGGAGCTGTCGCAGCACCCGACCCGTCCGCAGGTCAGACACCCGCGCAGGTGCACCCAGGTCGTGCCCTCCCGCAGGCAGTCGGGACACTCGCCCGGCGTGCGCAGGCGGATCACCCGCGGGGCGGCGTGCAGGTGCTCGCAGTCATCGGCCCCGGCGTCCGGCACGAGCTCCTCCTCCCGGTTCGCGCTGTCCTCGAGCTCGTCGACACGGTCCAGCAGGGACTCCTCGACGTCCACGCTGACCAGCGCGCGACGCAGCACGTCACCGGCCGCCGTCCCCGCGTCCCGCGCCGCCACGATCGTCCTCCGCTCGGCCGCCAGCATCACCAGGCGCAGCCGCCGGTAGGTGCCCGACGG
>JAABUQ010001276.1_pt1 | contig 55189 bp, 53 predicted proteins | sample 5560001 | NCBI WGS metagenome assembly JAABUQ01 (sample SAMN10711888, study PRJNA513371) | rock metagenome | isolation source: Antarctica rocks | place: Antarctica: Victoria Land, Finger Mt nord | collected 2015-12-18
GGTTGGGGCGGGGGTTTGGGCTTTGAGGGTAGGGGGCTGGGGGGAGGAAAAGATGGAGCTTAATATTTCTGAAGGCTAGGGAGAAGGGAGTGCGGAAGGGGGGGGGTTCGGGTAGGGGGTTTATGATCTGGGTTTTGATGTTGAGGGACATTAGACCGGAGGAGCGTGGAGGTGGATTCTTGGGCGGATTGGATGGCAGTTTGGGGGATCGACAGAGGGGCGAGGTGTTGCGAGTGAGGGGTATGTGTTTATATGTATTATATGAAGATAGCAGGTGTCTAACAGCCTACAACGCTGACGGTGCTACTTCCCGTCATAATCCTCATAAACCTCTTTCCTAGATCTCAAACTCGGGCATCTCGCCACTTCCATATTGGGCGGTCGCTGGATGTTCGGTTATATGAGGGTTTTGTGGCTGTGGGTTCCGAGGATGCAGAGGTATGGGGTGGAGAGGGGTGGGGGTTGCGAAATGAGGTGTGAGGATGGATGGGGGGCTGGTGTGTGGGTTGTAGATGGTGGTTGAGGGGAGGTGGGGGGGGGGAATGGGGGGGGGGTTTAGGACTTTATCTTGTTGGGGAGGCGGAAAGGGAGGAGAAGGAGGGGGGGGAGAAGGAGAAGGAGAAGGAGGGGGAGGGTAAGGAGAAGGAAAGGGGAAAGGAAAAGAGGAAAGGAAAGAGAAAAGGGAAAGAAAAGGGAAAGAGAAAGGAGAAGGGAAGAAGAAGGAGAAGGAGAAGCAAAAGAAGGAGAAGAGAAACGAAAAAGGAAAAGAAAAGAGAAACGGAAAAAGAAAAAGAAAGAGAAAGAGGAACGAAAAGAAAAGAAAAAAGGAAAGGGAAAGGGAAAGGCAATGGCAAAGGCAATGGCAAAGGGAAAGGGAAAGGGAAAGGGAAACAGAAACAGGAAAGGAAAAAGGAATCGAAAATGAAAACGGAATAGAAAATGAAAATGGCGTTTGCATGGGATAACCCGACCGCACTGGAATGACAGATTTTCGAGCTAGATGAACCTGGGTATTGGCTGCTTGGACGAAGCTATACATTACCTATGGATCATGCAACTGTAGCGAGCTCAAGGATGAAACACTGCAAGCGTCCTTTTGGGACCCATACTGAACGCCCTGCCTCTGCTCCGGTATCGAACTCTGTTCCATCCTCCGTCAACAGCCACAAGTACAGGAGCACTGACCGTGTTGCTCCCGAGACATCCTCACTGGCTCCTCCTCCACCATGACTGGGGTAAGCTCCAACCGTGCAGGTCCTGGTACGGTTTTCTCCAACTCAGCTCTCAGCTCGTTCCAATCCGCTTCATCCATCCTGGGCTCCGTGATGGTCAGCTCGTCAAGGTGCCTGAAGCGATCTCGGTTGGTGACTAGTAGGAAGTGCCGAAGATCTGACACTTCGCTTTGGATGTACTTGAGGCGTAGAATTTGTAATGACGGTCAATGGATGTCTCGTAATAGGCCAAAGACCGTGAAATCGTATACCTTTTCACTTGTTTTCTCGCTGGAATCCTCGATAACTTCGAAAGTATGGAGGCTCCGTAGGCTGGACAGCCACGATGCGGGTGAGGCTATCTCAGACCAAATACTGACTGGGCTCCGACCGTTGCCCCAGACATATTGCCTCCGTGCTCGCCCTTCTGGTGGTTGTTTTGAATACCCGAATATGGTTGGAGCCGGGTCTCCAATGATCCTCGGTCTATGCTTGCGTGCCTGCCTTTGCTGTCTCGATATGATAGTAGCATGGAATCTGCGCGATGTACGGTTTCCACAGTCGAGAGCCGAGGCAACTTGTGGAAACTGAGAGACGGTGGGCTGCCAGTGCTCATAAACCGGCCATCATCTTGCCAGCGCTTAGCCATGAGAAAGCTGTCCCGTGGCGAATAGGAAAACGACGCGATGGTGTCGAGCGTCTGTTGTACCGTCGAGCCTATACGGTGTCTTGGAGACAACTTGAGAGTGTCGTAGGCGTCTTGCCAGGCCCATTTGTCGCTGCCAACTAGTGTCCAATGGCCAGCCCCCTGCCAGCACTCATATCTATCCTCCCCATTCTCGATCTCGATACATTCGACGTGGCGGGCAAGGCGAGGAGTGTCGGCTATGTTATTCAAAGCAGTGCAGCGGGCTGTATGATAGTACAAGCGGATGATTCGAAAGAGGATGCTTTCGGATACTGATGCGAAGTGATGGTTGGCAAGTCGGAGCGCCTTGAGATCACGACTGTCGTTGATCTGTTCGCAAATCTGGTAGAGGGTCTCGGTAGGAAGTCGGTAGGCGTCCATCTAGCATACATATTAGCCGAAGAACCTAAGCTGTACTGAGGCTACTTGCCTTCTCGTTCTGTGGCGATCGTATCCGATGCTGTTTGCCCCTCAGCAGCTCGTGGGTGGTTGAGATATGTATTGCTGAATTGCTAAATGGGAAATTATCTGGGGGCTATATGTATTCCAAACAAAGAAGACTCATTCGGCCACAGCTTGTTGTAAGTCGTAGAGTCATCAGAACCTTCGAACGTGAGTAACGGACCTGACTTGACACAAGCGGCGACGCAATGAACCAAGAGTCAATTGGCGAGCATTGACATGTTAGTTCAAACCGGCATGAACTGTCAATGAAGCCGGGTTTTCGAAGTTCCGAGAATGCTATGATGCCATGCGCTGGCAAAATCGGGTGTACTCTGCCTTGGTAAGAATTTGATGACATCTCTCGAATATCTGCTCACACTTTGACTATTCTCCTTCAGCCATGAGTCGTCGCTGGTCGCTCCTTCAATCGTCATTCCGCCAACAATTCTATTGGAAGTGCTGCCTTGAAGTGGCACCAATGTGATACATGGACAGGGTGAGATTCACCGTCCTACATTCATCAAACGCCTTTCAACTAGACAGTCTGCCTTTTCAGATGTTTAAAGCAAGGGTGTGATTCTCCATCTCTCGTTCTTCACGAGATGCCAAAGCCAGGTATCAGACCATAGCAGACGAGGCAACCCAGCTTAAGTACTGCAAATAGCCTCAAATCAAGAAGTAAGCACACACACACTATCCAATAGCATAGAAAGGTGATGATGAGAACCAGGCAGAAGTCAAGGAGATGAATTATGCGCCCATGTGGCACGATACGTATGAGTAAAAGGAACGCGAGAGATTGTCATAGATGCAAATAGGGGTACCTGGCTAGACATGACAGAAGGTGCCGTGATTACTTTTGGCATGTGAAGACTGAGTTGATGTGTCGACGAAGTAGGTCCCTAGGGATTGATGAATGTCTTGTCTCATGTCAGACCCGTCTGCTGATTCTGCCTTGGAATAGCATCTTGGGATTCCGACTTCAATCAATCTCGATTGACGCAAGATACCGTGCTTGTACCATGTCTGATGCGGCAACGACGAAGTGGATTGAATGATAATTAGATGGATTTGAAGATTGTTTGCATCGAGAGAGACCCGCAATGCATTTCTTTTGCGGTGATTGACTGCTTGATAACGAGTTTCCAAGGTCTATGGGTGTCCTAAGGTTAAGTAGGTGTGGAAGTGGGTGCTACATATCGCCAAGCATTGTAGGGCTGAAAATGCTAGCTTTAGGTCACTTCAAGTATTCCGGGACTTTACAGTATACATGTATGGAGATAGAATTTCAATCACAATCACATGTCTCAATACATTGGAAATAACAGGCAAGTCCAGTAATAGGCCCTACGACGACCCTTCAATGCTTAGAAGAAGTCAAAGTTTGTGTATGTATACTATCCCTAAACCTACTTTTACTTCTACAACTACCCCTGCGTCTTACCTACCTCCCAATTTCCACACGTACTTCAAAAGGAATAATAATTACCTCGACAGCCCCTCGCAATCCATCATCCCGGAACTGTCCGATTGCTTACCCTCAGTGCATCTCTCACCACCTGTCTCCTGACTCTCACCACTGTCCTCTAGATCCCTCTCTCACGTGCTAATCCCGATGCCATCGCCAGACCACCAAATTCATAACCAATTAGGCTACCACACCCCCGCTTCCTACTTCATGTCCCCAGAATCGCCATCATCGACGCCGGATTCACAGGCGCATCCTCAGCGCATCACCCGCATCTATTAGCCCGTTTCCCTCAACCACTCGGCATCACCGTCTTCGATACCGAGAATTATATCGGTAGATGCATTCGAAGCACACATATCCATGATAATCCAGGCTACGATGTCGAGAGCGGTGCACCCGCGTTCTCACAAGACGACTTGTGCCCCACAGAACGGATGCAGGAAGTTGGCCTCAAGCCGAGGCCGCCGCACTCGCGGTCCGACTACCGCACGGGTGTTTGGGACGGGAGTGAGTTGGTTATGAATCATGATAATGGGGACAAGCTGTTGTCTCGTGCGTGGTGGCGCTCACTTGAATGGCTGTGGAGATATGGGCGGTCTTTTTCCAAAATCCAAGGAATGATTGAGAGAAGCGCGGAAAGCTTGTCAAGCTTCGCCGTTTTCCTTCCGTTTTTTAAACTTGCCAGGAGAGCTCGAAAAATCGTTTTGCCCTGAAGAGGTCTCATCATCTGCATCTTCCTTCTTGGAGAACAACCGAGTCAGCACCAAACTCGTTAACGAGGTCCTTCGACCGCAGAGTCGTAACGGACATGCCCGCGAACTAGTCCAAGTCAATGTGCTGTCTTCAATGCTTGCTGGTCGTTCCGTTCCTGAAGTGAGGATCTATCAGGGCAACCAACGGCTTCCTCACCGAATGTTGAAGACATCCGAGGCCGACGTACGTCTCTACACCCGCATCTCTCGCATTACCACCGGCGTGTACCGGCGATGATGTTGATCACATGCTTCTTGACGCCGAGACAATCAAGTCCGTTTCCGAAGTCGACGGCGATGACAATTCGGCTCGATACCTGATGAGATTGTAGAAGGTACCCTCGCTGGTCAGAACGCTTGATTGATACGATGGCTCGCCGTTGTGGTACCTCGGACCTCTGACGAAAGAACCAGAGGTGCATGCCAGGCTCTGGAAGGCGTGAGGCAACATATCGATATTGAGTTTGCTCCATAACCCGAGAAGTCAAGGCGTCATCTTGCAGTGTATATATAGGATTCAAGCATGCTATCGACGATCAGTGGGATCTGTTCTTCTTCTAGACACGTATCGAGATAGTTGGAGAAGCCTGCGTTCTCTGTAGACGGAACAGTTGCGGATACTGGTGTCCTCCGGATGAGCTTCTGTGATTGTAGTGATCTGCATTGAGGTAGCGTGCTCGTTCGTAAATCTCTGTAGGTGGTCCGATCAAAGAGGCTGGATGGTGGATATGCGATGGTGAGGTTATGAAGCGTGGTGATAACCGGCATGCTGGTCCGGATGACTAGGACCGTTCCCTTAGGCATGAAAGCAAGCGGGTTGCCATTCGGAGCGAGAAGGCATTTGGCAAGAGTTTTGTGAGGTGGTGAACTTCGGTTGAGGAGCCGATTCGATGTCAAGGGTAAGTTCAGGCAAGTTAACGCCTCTCAGAGCCCAGTCGAGCGGCAAGCCCGGTGTTGACGGGGCTACAACTTATGAGTACGTTGTAGTAAGTAGATATTGAGAGTTGGCGCGTTCAGCTGACTATGGTACTGGAAACAGACGTGCCATATCTGCGCGACTGGGTTTCGACGGCTGTGCTCTGTGGTTGCTTGCAGTATTCTATCGCATGGTGGCCAATTCCCAGGTGTGGAGAGGATCCAGCCTTTCATTCATTACGCGGATCATTGAGGAACGTGACGTGAGATGCTGAAGCCGAGCCTCAAGGCCAACGAAAGCTTTCACCCGTTCCTGTGGGACGATTTATTGGCGCTGAAAAAGTTCAAAAAATTGAAATAGTAACAGTGCTGCGACTCTGAATGGTTCCTCCGCATGGGGCCCGAATCGTTTGGTGCCATTCGGTCAATGACGTGTCCTGCCAAATCCACCGGATATGCTTGTGTAATAGCACTCTCAGTAATACCAATAAGCTCCTTGGCTACCATTTCTTTCGACCGTTGTCGTTCGGCCTTTTCGGTCTCCCAGCGTCGCTGGATTATTGCCGGCCCTTCAGCAGCGTAGCGCTGGATACCCTCGGCGACCACAGAAAACCCAGGGGTGTCATCATCCTCGAACTTGCACATTTGCGCGTGGTTTTGTTGAATACATGCACGCTCGACGTCCTGGATAACCGGAGCAGCGGATTGTTCCTCGACAGTGTAACAGTAGTCTCCGCGGATCTTTGTAAGCTCTCCCTCATGGAAAAAGTAGACATGATATCGATGAATCAGCTGGATGAACTGGCGGTCGATGTTCTGAATCGTCTCGCAATTTATCTCCACGGCATCTAACCATTGCGACAGGAAGTCGTTATAATCTTCGTCAAAATCTGGGCCTAAATTCGTAGCGACCCATATCCTTCCCAGTCGAGAGTGCCATTTCGTAAGATCTACGCCCAAGCGTGGAGTGCCGAGGAACAATATGCCGTAAGTAGAGACGTAAACGGATCGAAGATGCTCCATGTAATTCCCACGAACCTCGGATGAATATATCAAGGCCCGCTTGACGACAAGACCACCCAGCGAATGAGCGACAAAAACAATGGGACGTTCCGTCGCCTTTCTAATCCTTCTGTTTGCGCACAGCTCCGCTATCAAATGTTCGGCGTGGTTATGTATCTTACCTCCCGCATCGCCATCCATGAACGATGTAAGGCACGCATCGTATCCATATACCAATATTCGGGCCTTCTTTTCCTCGATCATGGGCGGCAAAAGCTGGGATGGCCACAAAACCTTCGATTTCCCGTTCCACCCACTCGTCCATGTGCGTTCGGGATGTCCATCCACGCCATGAACGAGTACAATATCGACATTCGCGTCAATGTAAGAACCATTGATCTCCGTTAATCCATATCGGTTGATGGGTCTGTCCAGCGATGCAGACATATCGTGGGCGAGGAGGTCCAGATTGATGAGTGAGATAATATAGGTGGCAGCTTTATTGCTGATTGTATATAGATCAGCCTTGGGTCTTGAGACCTATACGTGTGAGGATGCAGAATAGAAACTCACCAGGTTGGCCGCACGGTCGAATGCCCCAAGGTTGAGCCCAGTTAAAGCGCACGAGACGTGTTCATGGCGCTAGATGCATACGGATCTCAAGCAGGCTACCAAGCTGATGGAGCTGAACGCAATGTTCTCGTCGATACAAGAACCTCATCATTATATGGGCATAGCGCAGACACAATGGCGAACCCTACACTCGGAATTCATACTTTACCTGAAGGTATGAGTGGGCGGCTATGCAGCACCTCCAGCCTCGCCCTAGTTTGGCTGCCGGCAAATCAGCCGTTAGCGCTGTCACTATTATGATTTGATCAAAACATTCTCAAAACACTTGCTTCAGTACTCAGACCTACTACCAATCAAAATCTCTCTCTTAGTGTACTCTCGGTGTTCTGTGCAGCAGATGTTAGCGCGCCAGGGGGTCTGGATTCTGAGACAAACACTTGTACAATTAAACCCTACAAAAACTTTCTACACTCCAAGCGCAAGCTCTGTCCAATCGATCTTACAAACTCTGAAACAAGAATCTCGAGAATCGCGAAAGTCAATAAAGTTGACCTGAAGTGATCTTGACAAAAGTCGAGAGCGGGAATTTAAATTTGAGACCAAGGATTTGCAAGCATTGTGATAGCGCTCATGGACTGCAAGAGGCTAACGAGTCACATATTGGTTATAAGCCCTTGTTGACAGCCACGTCGAAGACCTCCACGCTGCCCTGGACACCGGTGAAGTACACAAGATAATTGTGCGCGAGCGCAACAGCTCTACTCGAGCTGGTTCTCGCCAGCTAGATATATTCGACCCGCCCGATTTGCGAGCAATTTCGACACAGGAGATGCGGTAAAAGACATTTCAAAATTAGGCGCTTGTTGACGTGTCTAGCATGAGATCGATTAGACGTAGCTCTTCGTCCTTGTTGTTGGCCGTATAGATGTTAGGTTCCAGACTCTAGCCACAAGAGCATGCTCCATGGAATACAGGCAACCAGTCGTCAGTCCATTTGAGACCTGCTTTATTCTAGGCTCTCTATAAAGCCAAACATACTTGCTATTCATGCACTTCTAGCTGCTTGAAGCTCGGCCTCTCAATCTACCGACATTTCGAGTTGAGCTCGTCAGCACGCCATCAGTAACAGCTCCATCAGCCCATCGCGAAGGGATCATGCCCCAACCACGTGTCTACCTCGTCTTTCTTCGCTTCCTCTGTATCCCCCTGGATCTCCTGGTTCCTGGCCTTGTTTCTCTCGGCTAGCCTCCTGGCCACTTCCCTCGCCTCACTAACACTGACCAACTTCCTCGCTCTCGGCTCTTTCACTGCCCACTCCCTGCACACTTCCAACGTGGCCCCGATTGCTCTCTCTTTTCTCTCCCAGTCTTCGATTCCGTCACCTTCAAATCTGAATGGTTCAACGAACTCCTCGCACCCTCTTTGATCTAGAGGACGGTAGCGACAGACTCTGATGTCCGGGTTACCCTTGGCACAATCCCTAATGTACAGGCTCTCGGCCAGCTCCAGCGACGTTTGGCCCATGGCGTTCTCGCGGCTCAACAGCGCAGGGTCGTGTGCAAGCATTATTTTTACGAGTCCGGTGTAGGACTGCTTGACAGCTTGGTGGAGGGGGAACTGCCCGCTGCCATCCATCATGTTTAATGCCCCACCACCACCAAACTCTAGCATAATGCTCAGGAGTTCGGGTACAAGCCTCGCATTGGAGTTTTGGCAATAGCTATACCGCTCTCCTTTGCTGATGGCAGCAAGCCAAAAAGCGAGTGGGGTCAGGCCTCCAGGATCAACGCGGCAACGCTCGGTGAAAAGGCTGGAGAGAAGCCGGGTGTCGAGGAGAGAAAGGAGGGAGCGAAACTTGTCCGCAATTGTGTCGCGAGACGTTCTGAGAAGTGAGATCAAGGCAAGGTGGACCAGGTTCCTGGAGTTGGAGTCACGGGCTGTTTGATCAGCGCCGGCGGCGATAAGGGCTGAAGCGGCATCGTTGCGACCCTTGAGAAAGGAGACGGCTAGTGGGGTGAGAGAATGCGATGAAGCGTGGTGATCAATAGCGGCGGGGAAGACGGATAGAAGATAATCGACCACGGAGAGCGAAGCGGAGGCAGGGGCCTGGGACAGGATGGCGGCGGGCAAAGATAGATGGCCTGGATTCTGTTAGTGCTGAGTCTGCAATGCGGAGTTGGGCTAATTTGCTTCTCTGCTTTAGCCAGGAGCTGAAGGTTTGATCCAGACCGCCATGGGCTTTCGCGAGCGTCTTCAACCTTGAGTCATTGGCGTTCTTTGTGCCATACTCCTTGTATAGCCGAAAAGGGGTGTCGCTCAAGAACCACTCCACAGCGGCTAGTCCACCTTGATGAGCAGCTTGCAGCAGAGGAGGCGTGCTCTCGCCCAGGGCACGTTGATAGCCACCACCGCGCTCACGGGCCCAATTTGTCATCTTCTTGCCCCCAATGCTAAGGCCTTGGTAGTACTTCGGCTTCTTCTCCTCTTGGATGCCCGATTGCTTGATCAGTGTGTCTAGCGGCAGTTCGGCGCCAGTAAACTTGATCATTTCCGCCAGTTCTTCGATGAAGCCGTGTTCAAGGGCAAAGTGGAAGTCTGATGTATCGAAGCCAAGGAATGGAGAGGTAGTATTCGACAACACCCGCGAGGCTTCTTCACAGCAGCTGAGCCAGAACCGAAGCAATTCAATGTCGCGGCTGACTAGAGCGTACCGACCGAGGTTATCGGCCGCATAATCTCTATCGCGAAACATGCTTTTGAAAACAGACTGTTACCAAGATTAGGTGCTCGAACCACAAGAATGGGTCCATCTCAACATACCGAGGGACTTTTTCCACTATTCACGTAGCAGGATATGTCGCGGACTCGGGACCTATTGAGACTTCTAATTTAGCATTACTCGCCACCAAGGAAACAAGCCAACATAAGAGAGCGAAACAGCCTGAGATATATGCGATAAGTGGTTTTTTGGCATCCGATTGCTCGGTCCTGTAAGACTCATGCCCCGCAGGCGTACAAGCAAATATGGTTTAACTGACCCGAACTTCATGTGGGCTTCCTCTTCCGGGAGGTCAAAGAAACACCAGATTTGAGCATTTGCCATAAGCATACCGGAAGCTTTTGACGATCAGCATGTTGATCACTCGGTGGGGAGGCGGCGATAGATTTACCAGACACCTTGCTTCCCACAGACTGTCTTAACTCCGCAATATTATCGAATGTGAAGGTCTCGTCCGCAATCTGAGATGATATTCCCAGGTCATCCTCATCGCCGTTGAAGGAGTAATCACTGCCCTCTTCGGCAATAGTATAGCGTCGCCTGGGAGAGTTCTCATCTGGGCCCTTGAATTGTACGTTGGCGATCTCGAGAAGGACTTTTGCGACCTCGGAATGGCGCTGATACAACGCTATTGCGAATGGTGTGAAGCCCTTTAAATCTTGGATTGTGACCATGAGAGGACTGTTCTCTTGATCAGGACCCCAATTGGCGAGTGTTAGTTGCTTTATTAGTGTGACGTTGCCTGCCCATGCTGCTTCAAACCTGCAGTTACGGTTAGACCAGCCGTCGAGAAAATCCACACTCAAGCTTACAGATGAAGATAACCTTTTCGGAACTTGACGCTGGCCGGCGGTTTGAAAGAGACCTGGGGATCAAATGCTTTGTCCCGAGTTTGGTCCACCTTAGATTCAGGCTTTGCGTTGTCCTTCCCAGCTCTGTCGAGTGCTCTACTACGAATTTCTGGATGGAGCTCCTGCATAGATTTTGCGCCCTGATGGAATAAGTGTCAGCACCTGAGGCCTGGCAGATTAACGAGAACCGGCCCATTGCTCCGGAGCAAGAGCAATCTGTGGACCAGGCAGCGGGTAGCGTCGGGCCAACTCTGCACCAAGATACATACCATTTGCAAAAGCCGATCTCTAACGCTCACAAAGCGTTCCTGTAGCGCTCGTAATGCATCCACTCTTTGCTGCTTGCCCGGTCGGTCTTCTTCCTGTTGCAATTTACCATCTCTCTCTTCTTGCCATTGTTGAACAATGTTTCTCGCAACGTGAACAGTTTTTGAAAGGAACCAACGCTCGTAACTCCCGGGATTTGATGCCTCGAGATACGCTGGATCATCTTCCAGTGCGATTGGCTTCGGCAGTTCGAAGTGATGGTTCATAGCACTATCAAGATCGCGGATCCTCGCGACCACAGCGTCGAGCAGTGTCCCTCCAGGAACCGCGTACCCAACGCCATCTTTGTAACGCGCAATAGCCTCATATCCCTCGACGTCCATGGCGTTGATGTCCACCCCTGCATCCAGCAACTTTGCGATGACACTTGGCATATCGTTTTTCTTCGCTAGGAAAATAGGCTGGACTGTGTTCTTCTTCCAGATCTCGGCGACATCGGTGTCGCAACCCCTCCATCCATACGTTGGGCGACTTTCGTTCTTCTGAGTATAGGCTGCCGCGAAATCGTCTACATCGATAGAAGGCTTGGCCCCAAAGTCCAGTAAAGTATACACGAGTTCCTCGTCCCTAGACTTAATGGCGGTAGTCAACGGGGTATCAGACTCTGATCGCCAAAATACATCCTGAAGACTTAGGTGGTTCAGCACGGATCTTGCAGCAGCTCCGTCCTCTTCAAGACATGCTTTCAGAAGCAGTACTTTTCGCTTGGCCACAAGATAATGAATGGCTGTAATCTGTTGCATATCCCCTTGAACGGAGGAGGCGCCCAGAGAGATAAGCTCCTTAGTTACGTCCAGGGAAGTTGAACCTGAGAGTTGAGCCGCCAAAACCAAAGTCATGACAGCGTGCTTGGGGTTTCGAGAGTACATGTCGACCACCTTGATAGGCAGAAGGACATCAGCTCCGAACGTGCCTACTAAGATCTTGATGACCTCAGTATGACCGCCCAGGATGGCAAGGTGTAGGGGGGAAACCGGAGTGTCCCAGGCAACGACGTTGACGTCGTAAACATCTGGTTCAGATTCATCTATGCCATCCAAAGCATCTTCATCAGTGGGCTTTCCATTGCCGATCTTGACGAATGAGCCTTCGGTCATCTCCGTAGCCTGGTCACTGCTAGCATCATCGACGTCGACGTCGCTGCCTTCGTTTCGGTCATCGCTCTCTTTGTCTGATTGCTCCGGGCAGGGTTGCTTCTATTGAAAGTCATCAGCACTATCCTCATTGTCAAAAATTTGTGATAGGGCAATATTCTCCAAATGTCTTTTCTGGGCTCGGTCACAGGCCGGTTTCTTTGGAGGGGACAGAATCAAGCAAGAAAAGGGTCTTTTGCGAGCTGCAATACCCCAATAGCGAGGACTAGCGAAGAAATTCGTCACAGATAAGGGAGCAACTCCCCAAGGAGGCAATTGATCATAGCTGTAGCGTCCAAAACTTGAAAACAGGTTAATGGTCTGTCCGGACCGATTTTGGCATTGTCAGAACAGCGCCTCGACCACGGGGCTGAGTGCTTTGACCCATGACTCTAGCTTTGAAACGCAAGAGGAAAGAAGAGATCGCGACAACTAACCTCTCCATGCCTTGAACGATTCTTCGACTCTTCTTTCTCGGCCTCTTCGGCTTCATTTTCTTCGGATTGCTCCAGTAGTGTGGTAACCATCTCCGCATTACCACGGCCTGCAGCTATATGAAGCGCCGTCATGCCGTCGACGAGGCGTGCTACAATGCGTGCACCATGGTCAACGAGACACTCTAGTATCTCAGGCGTAGAACATTGCGCTGCAATGTGGAGCGGCGTCCTTCCAGTGTGATCACGACGGTCGATCGAATCAGGATTCTTCTCGCACCACTCCTGAACGAAATTTATGTCTCCATAGCAGATCCTCTGGCACAATTCCTGCGTATTGCCAACGTAAGCCATATCAGTCCAGTCGTCATCGGTCAAGGGATTAAATGATCCGATAGTTTGACGGCCTGGATCGTCTTTCATGAAGGCCAAGTTTCCAGATACATAGATTTTGCTTTCTTCTTCGGCAACCTCAAGGTCTTCATTGGTCTTTGGTTCTGGGCAGAAGCCACAGCAATCATGCATGACGGAATCAACAGGACCGATGAAACATGGGTGGCGGTGCAGATTGACCGTTCTATCTTTGTTCCTGTTCCATTCTGGCCAAATGAGCAGTTGTCTAGATATATCAAGGGTCTTTAACTTACCAGCATTAAGTAGAAGATCCTTCGTATAAAGAAGCTTCTCGATCTTCTTCGCATGGTATTTTGGCCCGTATGGCACGGTGAATGAATGGTAGTTCGAGATCTCATCGTTGTCGGCCCATTCCGCAATATCATCGGGATCTTGATCCTTGACGTTGTCCGGTAGTACATTTCCTCTGCGCCAGTAGTTGTTGCCTGCTGACGGTCGGCCTCTTTCCTCTCTTCTCTGATTAAGGTAGTCTTCGCGATCAACTGGCTTCGGAAGCTGCTCGAGCACAAGCAGCCTTGCTAGGCCTGTAGTTCGGGTGAAAGATCTTTCGAAAATCGTGGGGTCGATCCTAGAGCGATCCAATGCCGGACAATAAACCTCGAAGCCACGACGTGCATACTTGCTGAGGCGACTCTCGTAGCTTGGGGAGCGGCGTGACAGGTCAATGGTATTCGTTTGGGTCATAAACGCTGCAATGGCTCGAGGTGTTCCATAGACTTGGCTGCCATCGTAGGCGAAGCAGGAACAATCTACGTCGAAACCGGTCAGGATTTCGGACACTGACTTGTAGAGCCGAAGAACGATCTGGACGTGGCGGATCGGATAGTGGCTTGCAATAGTAATTGCGTTTTTAGTCCGCACAGTCTAGCTCTGGGGTCAGAAATGCTGCGAGTACAGCGGTGAGTTCCAGACTCACAGTCACTTCCTCCAGGATAGCGTTACGGACACTGGATTCGATCTGCTTGATCTTTTCGAGGGCTGCAGCCTCGTCGAGACCCCAGATGAAAAGATCTACGTCGCTAGAAGGTGCAAGCTGCTGGTGATAGTACTCTCTGAAGGTCAAGAGTGAGCACACAGACGACCCGACTCTGTGAGGCCATATCGAGCTTACCGGAGTGTCTTTTTAGAGGTGTTGTATTTGTCCGGGACGGGTAGCAATGCTGTGACCACCGAGCTACCGGCAGCGACAACATTGTTCCAATCGAGATCAGCCAGTGAAGACTCTGAAAACAGGTTGAAGTTCTTCTTGAAGTCTTGCATGGATTCCACAATTGCAGGTGCTCCGTCTGGCTTCCGGTCCTTAATCTGCAATGGCATTACGTACCTCTCATTGAGGGCTTGATCATCGATTCCCCTGGAACAGACACGAAGGACTTCGTTATCCCTTTCGAACATCGAGACCGCATTGACCTTGGGGTCCTGAAGTGCTTGGTGGTCACGGTACTGCGCGAAACCCTCACGAAGTTTGGCCTCATACTCATTGTACGGAGCGACAATGTGCTGGACTGGCTCATGTTGGCGACTCTGAACATATGAGATGAAGTCTTTGTGAGGCACTGGGACTTGGGGCAGCACAAATGCTGCAGAATTGACCGTAGCCATCTCGCTTCCTGCAAGTCGTTAGAGGTAAGAGAGTAAGAATGCACCCAACGGTTAGGTTACCGTATGAATTCAAGGAGAAAAGACGAGTTGGAAGGAGAGCAGAGGAGAGAAGAGCAGAGGCCCCCTTTTTGTACTCGATGTTTCGAGGCTAGAAATGAGGTCTCGAGAGTGGCGAAGACTCTCAACGCAGCAAAGTGATCTGCATCTCTAGGCAGCACGTGAAGGCGTGACTTGAATACGCGTTACTACGCGTCAGTCACAAGACGGTCGTTGTCGTTGAAGGACGTAAAGGATTAGGCATCAACCACTTTGAGGCCGAGATCTGATCTAGCGCCGCATGGTTGCCTACGCTACTCTCAGAAAATCAAGAGTTAGCGAGCAAGCTCCGTCTACCGGTAGAGCAGTGGGCTGGCAACTATCGTAATCAAATCTTCAACAATCCCTCCTCGGCTCGTATTTGTACAGTGACATAGGAAAGAGGGAAAAGATGAAGCTGAAAGAGAAACGCGAGCGAGAGTCATTGAGAATAACGGCGCTAACCAAATCCTGCGCCGAACATTAGCCGGAACGAGGCCTTGGCAACAGGGTTCCTCAAACTGCTTTACTTCTACGGCAACCTGGGATAGTAATACCATAAAAAAAAACCCCCCGGAAGAATCTCCCTAATGGAGCTTCCAGACATAGTGACATGCATTGATGCCAGGACGTGGTACAAAGTCACTTGGACGAACATCGGTACCTTCGCACCAAGCAAGAAGTGTGAAAAGCCGATTTGTCTTTTACCTGGAAGACTCTGCAAATTATGAATTGAGCATTTGATTTACACACCGAATAATCTAGAAGAAGAGAATACTCGTTCAAAAACATAGTAAGGTTATTGAAACAATCGGATCAATGGGAGACTTTCAGCAACCTTCATCAAGGTATGCTAGACCACACTCCCCTTCCTTGCTGACGATATGCAGCTGTCATCCGCGTATCCATCGACTCCGCGTATCCGTTGATTGAGCGTGTCTGAACCTTGCTCCAAATAAAGGCACCATCTAATTTTTCTCGGTATCATGGTAGTCCGCGGGCTTGCTATCATCAGAGTCTGGTGCCATGCCCGACGAGGACGCTTCTGCGCCGTACTGAACCGAGCTTGAGGTCACCTCTGGTGCCAATGCCGACGAGGGTTTCGCATCGCATTTTGTAGCGCTTTCAGTCACCACAGCAGCCGAGTAAGAAGTTGGCGCAGCTGCCGCTTTGGTCTCTTTCGACATCGACGATCCCTTGCCGTAGCTGATGCTGGAGGCTGTAGCGCTTTCTGTCATCCCAGTAGCCGAACAACGAGTTGGCGCAGCTGCCGTTTTGATTTCTTGTGACATCGACGACGCCTTGCTGTAGCTTATGCTGGAGGCCGAGGGAACTTCCATCGGCCGCGCTAGGAGCTACCATGCCGTAACTCTTGCTTTCTGAATCGCTAGGAGAGTCCGTCGATGGGCCGTTGTTATTCACGGAAGATGCTAGCGAAGGGGCTGCTGCTTGGGCGCTGATTTTAGGCTTCCCGTAACCACCAGCACCCATATTGCTGGACGAACCAGCCGAGGACGCGGTACTGTTCGTATACGGCGCAGAAGAGTTGCCCATTGCACCAATACCATTCATACTGGCTTGATCTGCGGCAGCTTGGTCGGCGCCGGGACTGCAACTCATGTCTGACGCTTTGGCAGCCCCGGGACCTGAGGTCATCTTGATACAGCCAGGTAGCTTAGGGATCATGCCGTGGACTGGCTCGTCCACAAGCGCTGGCCGCTCAGGACAGTTTTGCGCAAACGTCTTGGGGTTGTCTGACGGCCGGAAAGCGGCGCAGTCGGCAATAACACCGCCCGGGGTATTGGCACAACCTTGGTCCAGCGCGGCCTTCAATGTGGCTGGATCCCATCCATTCATGAAGTCGCCATGGAAGCCGTAGCCTGTGGTGTCACCCTGCGAGAACACAAATTTGCCGCCGTCTTGCTTGACATCATTGACACTGTAGAGAACTTCGTAGAAGAGGTGTATCAAAGGTACAGGGTGGGTGGTCGGACACAACCCATTGTCGAGGTCAGACATGTACTCGACATGGCTGTTGTCCTCTTTGTATAGGTTGACTCCGTCCCAGCACGATTGAAAATGGATCTGAGCCCTCAAGCCATTGATACAGCTGGTGCGTGTCATACCAGGTTGCTCCTTGCTTGGGTCCTTGTCCAAGCAAGCGAAGCTGACCCGATCAGCTTTCGGGCGCTTGCTACCAGGGATGAGCATCTGCGTGTCGTATGAGCGTGCAGTGGCGACTCCTGAAAGCATTTTGAAGCCGGGCGGGAATGGCTGGATATTGGTCTTGTTATCGCCGCGGCCGAGGTAGTAGACGGTCATTCCTTCGTTGTGGACTTCTTCGAGGCTACCATTGCTGTGTTGATAATACAGGATTGGGGTCCAGTAGGCGGACTTGTCGGCGCCTATCTCGCAGGATGTACAGTTCGACTGCTGCAGAGACTGGTAGTCTGACGAGAGACCGATGTTTGAAGCTAAATCGATCAGTCAATCACAGTGCCGCAAGAGCTGTGTGTATCATGGTACGTACCTCCAGCAATCTTGTGAGCATGTCCAGCAATCTTTCCTGGCGATACGACAGGGTCAATGCGTCCCGTCTGGATGATCCCACAGGACATGCGCCAGAAGGCAAGAGATGGCCCTGTCAAGGTGCCCACGAGGACGGCGAAGGTAGAAAGGTTTTTGGAATACATGTTAATGAGTGGATGTGCTAAGTGAGAGATCTAGTGATAAAGACAGACTCGACAAACCGACTATGGGTGGTTAAAGAAGTGAGCTGGGCCTAAGATTGATCTTATACAGATCGCATCAACCGTCCTGCGGGCGAGATTCGGCTTTGACTTTTGCTAATGAAAGTGGTTGCCAGAAGATCAAAGCAGAATGGTCGAGGGGGCTTCGAGCGAACAAGCCCATAAATACCGAGGCGCGTAATGCTCTTTGTCCATATTCACGTGGCACGCTTCACGGACAAAGGCAACAACATGGAAGGCAGAGCAAGATGTACCTGACATAATATCTCCAACCAATTTGCCAGGTGAATGAACGGTCTCATCTAACAACACCCCTCACTCCATGGCGTTTTCATCCATCAACAGACAGTCGGAGCACCATGGCTAACGCTGCCGCATACGCCGCATACGCCTGGGACACTTCATGGGTAGCTTTCAGCAGAGATACGAATGAACCCGAAGGATACCCTCGGGCGCCAACGAAAACCGAGGGACCTCGGTGCGTGTCAACAGTCCGAAACCGCCCCCTTGCATCAAAACCTTCCTTCTCTTCCTTCGAGCCTTGACCCACTTTCGCCGAGTAAGCTTGACTTTATCGTATCAAATGGTGGTACCGGGGGCACGGCTTACCGAGTACAATGAAGGTACTCAATCAATGATTCGGATATAACCCTACACGTAAATTGAAAAAATCATTCAATATTCCACATTCAGGTGTAGTCGCATTGTCGAGCACTATGCACGAAGACGCTAGCTGAGGCACAAAGAACCTGGAAAGTGTGGCACAGTAGTCGCTCATTATCCCAGGGGAAACGCCTCCACCAGGAGACAATACAATCCATGCTTTGAAAAGCATCTTCTGTGGCCACTAGGAGCAACCACCGGTCAGGAAAACGATCAGAGTGAAGACCGGAACAATGGTCGTATTCATCGTTCAAATGTATTACAAATCTCGTAGGATGGATGGGATGAGATACTGAGGCTAGCGCCAGTGGAGTGCTCAATCCTAAAACGATTGGCGATTGGAGACGCGGTGTCCTCCACTACCATGGGAATAGCGGCGTCGATGTTTGTAGAGGAAGCGCGGTAACACTACTTTAAAGTAGAGGCCACCGCGGATCAAAGTTTTTCCGGCCGACGCTGTCCGCATCTTGTCTTCTACCGTCTTCATCATTTCACCTTGGGAAACGTTGATCCTCCATGTTGACGTCCAGCTTCTTCCCCAAGATGACCATCTTGAAAGCTCCATATCGCCCGGCTAACATCCCTTTCGTAGACCCACAACCTGCCTCGTACCTTCACCCAGCACGGCCATAGCCAGGAAGAACTGATGCCCCCTCGCAACAATCAACTTGTGCGTCAATGGGGGTCCTGGTAGCTCCACTGCTGTCGGCAGCAGAGACCGGAATTTCAACCCGAGATAGTGTCAAAGACTCCTCGTTGTCCGGCTGTCCGGGAGAAAATCTACGATGCCTCCATCCATGCGGATCTGACGAGAATTGAAAGAGAAGGAAGTAGAAAGGGTCGTCGTATGTGCGGTGACAATCGATTGTTGCCGTATATGGCTGCTCCAACAGGAGTACAAGACGTGGCCGGTGGATGATGCATGCGGAATGGCAAACGAGACACAACAACAAGCGGGTCTGCGAGGCTGTGGGTATGCTTTTGAGGACGCGCCCAAGACTACCGAAGTCATCTAACGACTCTCATAGAATTAAGGAGCTGCTATGCCCCTGCAGGAATTAGTCTCCGTCCGCAGAAACAACACCTGGAGCTTATGGATTTCAACCGACTGCGCGACTGCGACGGCCAATGTTATCTTTCGTCCGTCGCAAGACCAGATATCGCACTACCACATCACAGACCTGTCCACCTTGCCTCCTGCCCCTGATGCACTAGTGAGGTTTCTAATGGCCACGCGCTGCGACTGCTCATCCGGCCCTGACGCTCTTGAGGATCATTGGCTAGAGACGTCAATTACATTGTTGATGGCCTCGGCTCGCCAGCGAAGAAGTGGCGGCTGACAGTCTTTCCGCAGCAAGCCTTTGTTCGCCCCCATGGAACGAATGTTGCTCCTCCGATGTGAGCCCCAAAGATCATACGGACCCCCGCCCCCTCTTCTTTCGGACGCACATTGAGCCTTTGTCTCATAAGACACCCAATCGGATGTACACGGTGACGTCTGCACCAGCATGGCTCAAAGAAGCGGTGAATGTCCCAGCGCCCCCGGCCTCTATGACTTCGACCAGTATATGGAAGACCTGTCGTATAAAGTTCCAAGAAATTACGCCACGGTCAATAACGAACTCAATATAGAAGTGTCCGAGGATGAATTGGAAGTGCTTTGTCGGAAGAACATGGCTCGATCGGCCTCCGGGCCCTATCTCCAACAACAGTGCAGAATATAAGCTTGCCAAGGCTGACGCTGCAGCTTGTACGGGAAAAATTATCGAAGTGGTGGTATAGTAGCTGTCAACGTCAGTACACGGTCGGCGGAAGTGAGATCGAATCAGTCTTACACATTCCAGCCGTTGTTAAGAGATCCCCAATGTCGATAATACGGACGTGGCATATCGCGTGCTACGTACTTTCCCACCGGTTCCACTCTTTCAGCCAATTTGATCTCATGTGAGAATGGTTCCTGAGCGATTGGATTTGTGTCTGCGAGGATCGTGCATATAGCAAGGATGATCAACACCGAGATGCTGGGCAGCTTCTTGATTGGAGAGGAGAGCATTTTGAGTAGTGAAGTCCGACGGCGCGCGTCCTAGACTTGGATGAAGGTTTAATCCAAGGTACAACGCAGGATCCCCTGATTCGTTCAGGCAGTGTCTGCTACCAAGCCAAGCTCGGGGATATGTCATAACCTGCAGCTGATCGGATGAGGTCGCTTCGGGCCACATTGAATCACCTTCAACTTCGATGCTTAAGAAGAGGCCGGAGATACCTCCTATGACGCCCGCCTTGTTTCGTCATGGATCATTTCCGCGTCTACAGCGTCCAGGTTATCGCATCCAGACGCATTATATCGCATAAAGGCCTTCGAGAATGCGATAGAGCCGACATGTTTAGGCTCGAGCATGAACAGCCACACCCTGAACCTTTTTATGTAATTAGTTCTGTTTGTATAACACGTCACAGTGGCTGGTATCAGTCTCTGCCACGGTTTACATGGGCTAGTAGTGGCTCAATACCCTCCCTACATAGTGCAAGGCTGCTGGAGAGACGTCGTTGAGGTTGTATTGATGAAACATCCCCTAGAACCGCTGAATGCGATTACTGATATCAATGTCAACCGAGCAAGAAACCCAGCCCCTCTTCCTACAACTAATAGCAATTGCCGTATGGAAGTTTTAGAGGGACACAGCGGGAGCAGCGCAGATTCAGGCGCTAGCCCTTTTGGGATTCTGAGCCGGTACCTCACGCGTGAGTGATGCTTACCGTCAGCGTTCACGTCGCCGTTGCAATAAGTGGTCCATGGACGAGGTTACCGGAAAGCTACCCAGGATCAAGTGCGAAGTAGAGCTGGTATTCCGAAGTTTGAGCGCGAATTTCGCATTCTCGACCGCACCATAGGATGCTGCACGGTCCTCTGTCGCATGCCATACCTGATGCTACGTCGCTTGTCGCATTGCTCTGCGCCTACATCGGATAGACATTGATGGCAGCCCATAGTCCAATCGTGCATCGCACTGAGCTGCCGCATCCGTTGCCTGCATGTAAGAATGGCATTCACAGCTTGCCAATGTTGGAGCACTGCGGTGGCTTATACAAGACTGACCGGTCTCCCCCTTGCCAACGTCTTCACAACTCCGACACAAAGCATCAAGCCAATGAACCACCGTTCGCGGCTTTCCCCTCGTCCAGTCTGTTCAGACAGCGTTTTAACCTCGTCATGTCCATCCTAGGGCTATTTCTGGCGCTAAATTGGTTCTTCCTGGGTCTAACCTTTCCAATTGAAGTAGCATTTACAGGCAACGTCAGTACCACTGGTCACTTAGCGCACACTCTCGCTGGCCTCAAAACGTTGGAACAATGGTATAATCCGGACACGGGCTTGTGGGGCGGCTGGTGGACGAGTGCAAATCAATTGACGACGGTGGCCGACTTTGCCTCCATGAACCCCGACTTTAGACCTACCGTACTAGGGCTGTTCCAGAATACATTTACCAAAGCGCCTGGCCACAAGGTTGGACAGATCAAGGTCAATAATGTAACAACCGTAGATACGTACTACTGGCCCAACATCCCTGTCAGCTTGGGAACACCTTTGCCTGAATCGAACGGAGATTGGCTCAATTGGTTCTATGACGACGAAGGGTGGTGGGCACTCGGCTGGCTGAAGGTCTACGATATCACCAACGATACTGCCTACCTGAACGCGGCCATAGATATCTTTGACGACATGGTCAAAGGGTGGGGTGCCACTTGCGGAGGGATCTGGTGGAACAAGGCCCATGAGGCAAATGTTGCCATCTCCAACGAGCTCTTCCTGGCTGTCGCTGCTCAATTGGCCAACCGAGCGCAGACCAAGGCAGCCAAGGCTTTTTACCTCGGTTGGGCGGTAAAGCAGTGGAGGTGGTTCTCCAACAGTGGACTCATCAATGCTGACTACAACATCAACGATGGGCTGGATCTCAAGACCTGCCAGAACAACCGGGGTATCGCATGGTCGTACAACGCCGGAGTCATACTTGGAGGTCTAGTTGAACTCAACAAGGCACAGCCGGATAAATACCTACTAGTCACCGCTCAGAAAATTGCCACGGCTGCTATCAAGAAGCTTTCTGATAAGAATGGCATCTTCCACGACGTTTGTGAACCTGACTGTGGGAACGACGGGCCGCAGTTCAAAGGAATATTCATGCGAAATCTCCAGGTTTTGCAACAGGCCATGCCAAACGCTAATTTTGCAAAATTCATTGAGGAAAATGCCGATAGCATATGGATCAACGCTCGGGGCCCTGGGGACAGGCTTGATCTAGTCTGGTCAGGGCCTTACAAATCGGCAACCGCGTCAACTCAGAGTTCTGCACTTGACGCTCTGGTAGCGGCTGTTGCGATTACCTAGAGCTGAGGAAATGCGGTTCTACAAATCGGACAGACACTATTGTCGGCTTGGTTATAGGAAAGCGGCTTGGCCGTCGGACTTGAAAGTTGAGGCCTTGGTGGCATGCGTAGAGGTTGTCTCCGGTTGATTATAATTAGGATCGTCCCTACCCGTCAAGCTTCGATTTGGCTGAAGCTATACTATAGTTGGTACGATCGAACGAGTCTGAAACTCACGCCTGCACCCATATGGAACAAGGCGATACCAATCTTGCTCTCCACTTGGAGATCCTACAGCCTCCATACAGTCAAGTGCGTGTTTACTACCAGAGCGAGATGTAAGTACCTCGATTACCCGAAATAGTCTCGGAAAGACTTCAGAGTCGCGTCGAGAGTACCCTCAGAGAATAGATCCAGGCACTTGCTCTGCTGGTTCCATGGCGGCCTTCCGAAGCCCATGTCCCGGCTTCCAAGAAAGGCATAGGCGTTCACGTCCTAAACGGTGTTTTGTCCTTTTGCAACATGGCTCCGTTCTTCGCCGCCGTTGCACTTTTTCTATCGTCCGCTGTCAGCCCGGAACCAGAGATCCCATGGAGATGGATCATCAAACGCAGCATCAGCCATCTAAGGAAGATGCCACCAGGATTACTCGTACAAGGCATGGGATTTCGATCCAATGCAAGGCCAATAGGACACACAATAGCATCTGGCGATCCATGTTCGGTTGAATGTTGCGCAGTGTGATTGGGATATCCGTATGGGTTGGTGGACGCGCTGCAACTGTTGTAGTTATCCTGACAGCCGACGAAGATCAGGGGACCCTTCCCTTGTTGGGCTTGGAGCCCGCGGTTGTATACCTTACCACCCTATCAGCGGTAACGGCATCCCCTAGGAAACGAATCTGAACGGCAAAAGAGGAAGTTCTTCCCTGTGTTGACGTCGGCTCCCGCAAGGTAGCTAGCGTCAAGGATTACATTCTCGCCAGTTGAAAGCTCGGTGCAGGTGCAGGTGTCTTTGAAAATTTGGACACCACGAGAGGGCGCGAGATCCCGTTCATTAGCTTCCCATCTGCCCCGTCGTACTAATATGAAGTCGCTAGAAGTGCGAGAGTGAGACTGAGAACAGCAAGAGAGAATACTATGCTCAAACGGTAGTAAACCATGCTGCAACATTAAACCCTTCCAAGACTTTCAGTGAGCTTCAAGCGAAGTTGTTGCTGCCTCTGACCCTGCAATCATGCATCGCTTTAACATCTTTCCCCCTCTCAACGCCCTCAAATCCCAGCAAAATGGTGGGAGCAGCCGCGCCAGCAATTGAGCACTAATCCTTACGCACAGGTCAGGACTCATTATTCAACGAAGCGACCAAATGACCTGGATCAGTGAGGCCTTGCAGTGTAAAACAAAGCAAATAGCGATGGTGATTCCGCGTGGGATGTATCGCATATCGACTTTCGCGCAGATGCGCACAGTATAGCGAATCGCATCGGAAGCTTTCTGGGGCTACCTGAGAATGTGTTAATGCCAAGTCGAGCACTCAATCGTCACATTTGAGTTGGAACGAATCGTTATCGCACAAAGGAATAGCACCTCACAAGCACGCAATTCCTATGCACCATCAAGGTTTTACGGCACCATTCACTGACAATATATTATGTACACAATTTCAGGGGCTTGTTCAAACATATCCTAAGATCAATAGGGCAGGCCTTCTGCGCTCTCCAAAAATGCAACCATTGACGCGAAGAAAGACATGCCAGGCTTCGCAGCTATGACGACAGGCTTTGCGCCCTGAAAGGGACACTGTCCCTGTATAACAGTAAGCAAAAATCTTTATAGAACGTATTCTTCCAGTTATATCGAAAGCTGGACACAGCGACAAAATGCGTCTATATTCCAATACTTGGTGGTGAATGTTCCGCAAAATCAAACCAATTGGAAGGGGTGGCTCTATAAAGGGAGCAGTAATCAGCTGCTGATGAAAGGACCAAATCCAAGCAAGAACGTCCCGGCGTCCGTAGGGTGCACACTCCGAGGATCACATGTGGCTTGGCACTCTCTCCTGAACTGTTGACGAACCGACCAGGGACTGATCGACTTGTGATGACCCATTGCCCAAGATGCGGACAGTCAAAGCATATCGCAATCCGGCTCCGACCATGTATATGAAGCTCTAGAGAAAAGAAACAAAAGTTCAGGGATTATATGGGCAATTCAACAATCGCAAAGGCAAGTTTGACCGAGTCGAGCCAGATTCCCAACAGAATTTCATTAGCGCGTTAGGTTGCCAGGTATGGCTCAAAATATCAATACAACCTTACCAAACCTTCTCCTCTACATAGAGACTGTCAGCACAATCACTCACCGACGTTCATTCAGCGCATTCATCATTCCCAAACCTTGACTTCAGGGGTTCGTATAATTTGGGCACCTTCCTTAACATCATCTTTGATACCGCTCTACCTTTCTCTGCTTAAAACAGCTCTCAATACTACAATATGTCAGGCCTGAACCCGAAAGTAATGCGAGCTCCGCACCTTCCGGATGAGATTCTCTTACAGCTTCTGGGCTACTTACCCAATATATCAACGTTATACGAGATAACTCAGAGTGTCAATGAGCGCATTCTCGAAACCCCATACTGGCGTTGTCTACGTCCATTTTTCACTCGCCACCCGCTACAAATACAAAGACTTATCAGATTCGTCATGTGCGTCCGCTATGGGCATGTGTCAGAGGCGAAGAACCTGACGACACACCTCTACTGGAACCTCGAAAAACAGCACCCGCCACCGCCAGCGACCTTTTCGAAGTGGAAGCAATTCCAATTCAATCTTACCAACAAGCTACCAGACACTCTCGCTAAGCACGAGCTGGTAAGCACGATACCGCCGTTCCTGATAGTCGATTCCGTCCATGATCCTATAGTTATGATGAAAGACATGCGCATGGTTTCCGATGTCTTGGAGTACCTTGTGCATTCCTTCATCAACGACCGACTCCGAAAGACGCACGCTAAGTTTCGAGATGCGCTAGTCCAAGAATACCAGGAAAGATTCGACCACTGCAACGGTGGAGGCCACTCAAAAGCCATGCACGAAAAGCACTGGGGCCCTAATTACTGCTTGTTACTCGATGCCACGGATGCTCCAGCAACAGATATTCTGCCAGTGCCAAATATAAGTGTCGAGCCAGCACATCCCTCGCCAACAGAGCTCCACCGCGTACGGCGAGCCTTCTGGCGCCTCTTGCTCTACAGTGACTTTTTTCATGAGCCGAATCCCAAGTATACAGTCCCCCAAAATGGAGCGAAAGACGCTACCTACGCGTTCATCAAACTCCTAACGGTCTGGGAGCTGGAGGAGATGGGGTGTGCTTATCGCCACCTTGAGGCACAAGCGAATGAATGCGCAGATCCCGACAGTCCATCCTATTCGCTTGACCTAGCCAACAGGCTCCGCGCTACCTTCGGCCTACCTTCAAACCCCCCCGACTGTCCCGAGTCCAAAGAGCATCCGCGTCGCAACAGACACATCACAGACTTCCTTCGCTATTTCAGGGACATGGCCCGCAGCGTCGCAGCGACCAACTGGCCCGACACGCAAGAAGCGAATAAGCCCAACGCTGGATGGCAGTACCTGCAGCAACACACCGAAAACTCCCAACTCAGTTACCAACTCAGCTCTCGGACGGAGCCGCTGAGGTGCTTCCTCGACTGGGGCTACTGTATCTGGGATGCATCGCGACTCGACTCTTGGTGGCTTATAGATCGAAAGGGGAATAAATTCCTGGCTGGGAAGGCGAAATGGGAATGGTGGTGTTTGGAGAAATGCAAGCGGGGGGTTTGTGGGTATTGTGACAGGTCGAGGGATGATCTTGATGATTCTGGTGAATGCGGGTGCGACTCTGTCGAGAGGCGAGGTCGTCAAAGACGTCGCTGGTGATGCAAGAGATATCTAAGTCGGGGATACTGCACTATTACGACACCACGTTTCTCTCCCACAAGCCCGAAAACTCCCCAGGTCAATCCACAGCCCCCATTTCTCTCGTCGTCTATTCCTCCCTTTCATTCCCTTCTTATCTCCTCCTTTTAGCCAATCGCCCACGCATTCTCTCTTCAACCTTCCCCTTTCCTCCCAGCCCACTTTCGCATCCTCTATCTATCCTTCCTCTCTCGTCCCATCCCCCTTCTATGTATCCCATTCGATTCACCCCTTGGAATATTCACCCCCCTCCCACCACCATCAGCCCGCCGCCATCCACCCCATCAACTGCACCGTTGATAACGGCAAATCCACCGCGTAATGCGCGGTCGACAGCGAAGAGACGTAAAAGGGAAAGAGGTAAGGGGGAGGAGAAGAGGTGGGAGAGGAAAGGAAAGGAAAGGAAGGAGGGAACATGACTCTTGCTTGAGGCGAGGGTCATGGAGGTTGGTGTGGTTGGAGAGGGAGGTGTGGGAGGGTTGGTGTGCTGGGAATAGCAGGTGTGGTGCGGTGTTGGAGGGTTGTGGTGATGGGAAAAGGAGGTGTGGTGAAGAAAACGCAGGGGCGGGGGCGAAGAAAGCGAAGAGAAGACAGAAAGAAGGGGAGTGGGAAAGCGGGGAAACGGGGTTTGGGGTTTGGGGTTCGGATTTGCGAGTTGGTTTTCCGAGGCTGGGATTAGATGCTAGCTATTGTGGCGTCTCCTGTATAACGAGCGGAAGGGGAGGGTTATGGGGGTGTCCGATGGCTTATATTCCGTTGCAGGCCGGGCTTTGGGGATGAAGATAAGAAGAAGGAAGTTAGGCTGTGAGAGGTCGGGTTTGGGGTTGGAATGGTTCGAGAACATGTCATCACCCTCCATTAGCTCCGATGTTAGTAATTGGGTTCAGACTCAAAGTTGTTGTGAGTTCAGGGGAGTGTTCCGGATATGATATAGATAATTGGGCCTAGCGTCTGCTTCGAGCCAGCCCCACAAGACCCATGAAACTGCCACCACGCCCTGGCCCCACGACTGGTCGCCAGAGATATGGGAGCTGGACGTAGTATGTTACCTGCCAAGTACAACAAAAAAAAAGGTCGTCCAATCTCGAACCGCGTATTGGTCAGCAATCAGCGAGCGCGCACGACTACTAGCAGAAAAGAGAATTAATCTCCCCATCATCAAAGTAGGCCATGTGCGCCAAAGGCGAAAGATCTTCGTGCAGCTCTGCGTTTGAGTGGATAAGGATCTGGGGTATGGTTGGGAAATGTTATAGAGACGTAGAAGAATGGGGGGGGAGGAATTGGGGAATCGGTATTTTAGATGGGATGTAGTTTTGGTGCTTGGGGAGAGGTGTTGGGATATAGGCTTGGAGGAGGTGTTGGGATCTAGCTGTGGGGATGATTGGGGGGATGGGGTTTGGGTGCGAGGATGGGGACGCGAAGAGGTGTAGGGACAGAGGAATGAGAGCGGTAGAAATGGCTGATGTCACGGTGGCTTGATAGCAGATGTTGGATTAAAAGGGGGCAGGACGAGGGAGCAAGAAGAGGAAGCAAGTAGTGAATGGCTTTTCCAAAGTCACCTTGAGGATGGATACGTTGATCACTAGCAGATCTAACTTGACCGCGAATCGTGATTAGAGATGCATTTTACCGAGAATGAGGAGATCAGGTACCAATTAACAGCCCGGAGAGATTCAGACTTTCGCCTCGCCCTTACCTGAATCCGCGTGACGGTCTTTCAACAACGTTGTGCAGACGCCCTCGACAATGGCGTTGATACTGTCCCCACCCAGGATCTTCATGACCGGCATGTCGACACCCAATTCTATCTCTAGTCAGCAGCAATCCTTGATCCCTCTTCACACGCCTGATCGTAGTTTCCAGGCGGTATCAGAACTTATGATTAGCTCACCTCGATAGAACCAATACTGACAACTAACCCCACTAAGGCTGTCGATCCCATACATACTCAGCGGGCTTGAGGTGTCAAATGCATCTTGGGTCCAGCCTACGAGACCGGAGAGGAAGGAGAGGAAGGCGTCGCTGATCAAAGATTGGAGCTTTGCTTCGCGCTCGAATTCTGGGATGTCGTTCGTGGATTGCAAGCGCTGGACTTGTTGTTTTAGTGTTAAGAGGGGTTCTTCGGTCTGAGCGGTGGTTGACGATTCGGGAGGATCGTAGGTTTGGAGGTGGCTAAATTCGGGCCTGGTGGTAAAATATCAGTTCATCGATCCTGGAAGAGAGAGCCCCGGAGTAGAGGATATGCTTACAGCTCAGCCCAAAACAGCGGTTCCGCCCTGCCCTTCAATTTGCCAGCAGTATCTCGCTCGAACATCTCCAGCCCAGTGACGATCAAGGAGCGGTCTCGCCTTGACGACTCCAGGATCGCAGCTTCCATGATCTTGGCGAGGTGGGTCTTGGTGAGGTGGGAGAGTCCGGAGCGGGTCAGGATGTCGAGCATGTTGGTCTTGGAGAGGGAGTAGAGCACGCCCATGTCCGCTAGGGTGCCGATGTCAGTCGAGGATCTGGGGTGCTGGGGAGGCTGGGAGTGAAATGCAGGTTCGTGAGCAATATTATAAAAGACAATGGAAGACTTACTCATAGCACCCAATGCAATCGATATCCCGGGCCGGTCAAGCGACTGCCTATACTCCGCCAACGCATTCAGAAATGTATTCCCAACATTATAATTTCCCTGATTTCTATTCCCACACACACTCGCAATACTCGAAAACAAGATGAAGAAATCCAGCTCATCCTCCATCGTCTCTTCATGCAATATCCAGCTGCTATCGATCTTCACTCTCAGCGCACGATCCCATTCCTCGCCCGTCATGCTCGCCATCGGCGCATCGCCAAGTATCATGGCGAGATTGATGACGCCTTTGATTGGTGCCTCTAATCGAAGCGAAGCGAGTATGGACTGCATGCGCTCGCGGTCGCACGCGTCGGCTGCGAAGACCTGCAGGGAAGTCCCTAAGGCAGTGATGGCAGCTTGTGTCTCGTGTGCCTCGGGACTGCTGAGCCCACTGCGGGATATGGCGACTAGGTTCTGCGCACCGTGCTCGACCATCCAGGTGCAGATGAAGCGGCCGAGACCGCCCAGGCCACCAATGAGAACGTATTGTCCCGCACTGGAGAAGAGGGTGGTTGGTGGGATGTAGATTGGAACGTGAGTAAGGGTGTCCTCTTGGCCTTGGACGTGCTCGATGGCGGTGGAGTATGGTTGTGACTGAGTGACGGGGTTTTCGAAGGCTTGATCAATGTGGCTGATCCTGAACGACTGGAGTGGGCAAGAGAGAAGGCGGCGGGATTGCCACGCTTGCTCTACGAATATTTGGCCACGTTGCGATTGAAGGTAATTGAGTAGATCGAAAGGCTGATCATTGACCAGCACACCTTCAGCGATGGAATATGTTACGGTGAAGTCGGCTTTGATAGCGTTCGTGGCATTGATGACGCTGGCACCGGCTTTGGTGATCAATTGATGCAAAGCAACCTTTAATACACCGTCCAGACGTAGTTCGAATAGATCGCCTTCTCTAGTTCGTGCAACACCGTCGACGATGCACGAGGCTACCGCTACGGTGGCGAATTCGCAACACACTTCTGGTGGGTGCAACTGCATTATAGGGTCGTCAAATCTTTTGTAAGTTTGTGATTCTGGAACAACAATATCTTTCTGGATCGAAACGGTAGTGTAACCGACAATTCGCTGGAGTGTGCAATCATCTCCAACATCTTGGTCCGCGGTGGAAATATTGCCTGCAAAGAACCTGCAAGGTGTGAGCTTAAGTGCATTGCGCGGCCCACTGCCTAAGAACCCACGCAATTCTTCAGGGTGAACGATTGACGCGTGGATTCTGATCTGTGTTTCGCCATACTTCAGGGTTTGAGGTTGTGATCTGGAAGACAAAATCACAGGCTTTCCGGGCGCAGTAAAGGACACTGCATAATTCTTCCCTGAAAGAGGTTCCTCGGAATGGTCAACAAAACGAGGGCCTTCTGCTTTTAAGAGGCGACTTGGGAACTTGCGGGGTGGAATTAGGCCCGTGCCAATTGACAACTCATCGTCGGGGTAGTATCTCACGACGGATTGAAGCCCATTAAGATCACGTCTAATCTCGTTATCGCCCTCGAGCATAGATGCATATGCCTTTAGAATCTTTTCCTCCGTGGTATCATCGCCTTTCCCGACACTGTGAGCCAGGAGACCTTGAGTGACGGTTGTTCTGACTGTAAAGTTCGTAGCAATGTCCCCGCTAACTGGTAGGATGGGCTGGTAGAATTAGGGCCAGTGACCCATAGAAGACTGTCGGCACACTTGAGAAGGGTTTGCATCCATGGTATGAAAACCTCGCCTGGCCAGCTCGCGATCACCGATTTCTCTTTGAGGTCAATGACTATAGCGTCAATTCTAGAGTGCACCGAACGCTGACAAAATTGCGATACGGCCGGAAGCATCAACGGGATCTTCTCGACTTGATTCTGAAGTCCACGGAAGAGCGTGTTGCGAGGGAAGGTCTCTGATGGTGGTTCTTCGAATAGAACCACATTATGGCCTTCAATCTGCACGACTGAAGGCACTTTGCGCCATACGTCCCACCTAAATTTCTTTGGATGGCCATGGCCGCATTCGGCCGCCCGCTCAAAAAATTCGGTGGGTATCTCCCTGTGCTTTTGTCTGCTACTCCGAAAAAGACACACAAGCCCGCCTGGGGGTAATTGACTGTAAATTTCTTGAGGATGATCGATATGGCCGGTGAGGAGCACATGATAATGTTGTGAGGGGTCGAAATCTTCGAGATATCCGGCTCGATGTGCGATGTGCTGGGGCTTGGGCCCCTGAATCGTGATAGAACGACACATCGGTCTCTGATCCTTGTCATACGCCCGGAACTCGTCCAAAATGATCTGTGTATGCTCGTTGCTCATCTTCTGGATTCGAATGTCGCTCATCGGCCATTTATGGCTGATTAACCTTGCTAGATCGGCGAAAGGAATTTGCAGCGTGAATGGTGCCAAGTACGAGATGTCTGGCATTGATACAGCTTCGAAGAACAATGGTCTTGGTGTTGGCTCCCGAATCAGTGGCTCAGTCGCTTGATATCGAAGCCCATTCAGCGATAACGACTTTCCACCGTGACATATTTCGAGGTCACATCGAGCGCCGAATGGATATTCTGACTGCAGATTAATCGCAAAGTCGCCCACGCTGCTTTGCTCGTTTAGTATCTGTCCCGTAACCGATTCCACCGAGACCAAGCGATAAATTGCTGGTAATGTTCGTCTGATAAGAGGAAGGGTGCCTATACTCAAGATGTCGTCCAGCACCCGCGGATCGATAGAGTAATTGTCATATGGATTAAGAGACTGTTCAAACCGCCCAGCGCAGCCCTCGCTGCCCGCCCTCAGTTGATGCAAGCTGTCTGGTACCGTATTACCGAGAGCTTTCCAGCAATCCAGAAGCGCTGGGTCGTGAACTATATCACAGGCTGCAATCTCGGAATCTGCAACTGTGTTGTCTTGCCAGCCGAAAAAACCGGTGCAGTGCCGCAACGATGTCTCGACACTGTCTGACTCAACAGACACTATTTCAAATCGAAATCGGCTCGTTGACTCCTCGTGTTTGGCAATCAGCTTGATCTCCAGGCCAGGCTCAGTTTCGGGGATAGAGTGCAGCTGTAGCGGTTGGTCAAAGTCTACGTTGGAGACTACGAGCGAGGAAGCTGCGGATCTTGACTCGGCCTGCATTTGGCGCGCAGCTTCTAAAGCCATCATGAGGAACATTGCCGACGGAACATTGATCGTAGCCTTGGACTATTAAACGTCAGCAGCTTACTCAACTTTTGAAACAGACATCGATACCTTGAGGTCAGCCAGCCAAGGAATCTCTTTCAGCAGAAGATTATTTTTCCAACCTGGATGAGTCGGTACGTCATCAAGCCTGCGAGACCCAAGGAGCTGATGGCGCGGGCACTGGCGAAAGCGCACTCTGCGACTCATTCTTGATTCCGCCCAGAAGCCTTGCGAATGATTCCATTGATACCTCGGAAGATCGGTCAGAAGGCTACCGAACTTATACCCTGGTGACCCGGGTTTCGAGGGGTCTATATCAGCATTGACCTTTGCAAGGCTCAATTGAGCGCCATGTGCTATCAATGCGCCAATATTTGCCAACAGCGACACGAAGTCATTCTTGCCTCGAGAGAATGTGTGAAAGTACTCGACGTCAGTCTTGTCAAGGCCTTTCAACATCTCGGCTATTGGACCCTTTAGTGCAGGATGAGGGCCTATCTCGACAACGGCGCCAGCGGCTGGATGAGCTCCGATACTTCGCGAAAGCGCTTGAGAGAATAGAACCGTAGACACCATATTGTCTTTCCAGTACATCGGCGTACAGTCTTCAGCTTCGATCTCTTGCCCGGTCACAGATGAGAACATTTTACAAGTAGGCGGAATGTAGGTACGACTGACACCGGCCTGCCGAAGTAATGTCTCATAGCGAGCAGCTGGTCCCAACATATGATGCGAATGGTAGGCTGATAGAGTGACGCAATAAGCTAACCCACTAGGAGCACTGGGATTACAATAGCTTACCTTTTCCGGTGCGTAGCCGCCGACAAAATATCCCATTCTGCAGACATGCAGCCTCGATCTCCTGGATGGCGTTGGCGTCTCCAGAGATGGTCGTGCTCGTCGACGAATTGACTGCTGCTACCTGTAACCGACTCCCATAATCGGCAAGAAGCTTTTTAGGTTGATCTTCGCTGAGCCCGACAGCACACATGGAACCTTTTGAAATGTCTTCCGAGGACGCACGGGGGCTTTCAAGACTCAGCCCTCGATAGTATGCCGTCACAATAGCGTCACGTAAAGACATATATCCAGCAGCGTAAGCCGCAGCGATCTCACCAGACGAATGACCCACGACGACGTTGGGCTTAATATCCCAGGAGTCCAGTAGCGCTATCAGCCCAAGCTGCAATGCGGTACATAGGGGCTGCGAAAATCTTGCTCGGTAGACGTTAGACTGATCTTTGGGCTTTTCGAGCTCGTCGATCAAGGACCACGATGGCGCATCCGGTAATTTGGCGAGGTGTCCGTCGCATTTTTCCAGGACAGATCGGAAAAGAGGTGATTGGTCGAGAAGAATCCCTCCCATTTGTGGCCTGCATGCAACGATCGAATCAGCGCTGTAAGCTTATCTGGGGGGGAAAAAGGTACGGCGCCCGGAGGGTTAATGAAAGCTACCATGGCGCAGCACCGATCAGCCTTCAATTAACATCAATTGGGGAGGAATGGATGCTTTACAGACACAACAAGCCGTCTTCGACCGATCCTCAGACCAACCATGACCGCAAAGGCCAAAACAAAACCCAGGCCTCAAAGCGAACAACAATCTAGAGATCTACCATTACCATTGAGCGCCTTGTCCAGTGAAGACGAATACTGTCTGACCAATCTTTGTCTGGCTTTTCGTATGAACTTTATGCGAATGCGATCTCAATTCAGGGCCTAACTTTTCGATGCTACTTGCAGTGAGATAGATCGCTTTCCTCAACGTCGAGCGACGGCAGAGTAAGGTATACGCAACATCTCGAAGGCACGGTCGACGCTCTTCAACGTAGTGCGCATACTTGAGAGAGAGATTCCGGAGCGAGTCATTATCCGCTGCCGATACTTTGAACAGGTAGGGTCGTCCTGTATTTGTATCTGGCTCAATTGGAGGTTTGGGATAGTGTTCGAGCACAGCATGTCCATTGGTCCCACCAGCGCCGAAAGTATTGATAGCAGCCCTTGGGGTTGTCCTGCCCGTTGGGGGCCATTCAACGATCTTGGTTGGGATGCGAACATTCTTGAAGTCGATCTTTGGGTTTGGATTCTGAAAATGCATTTGGGGCGGTATCTGACCTCTTTCGAGGCATTCAATGACCTTTACGAACGAGGCCAACGCCGAGCAAGATTCTAAATGACCGATATTGCTTTTGACGGAACCAATAATCAGAGGCAAGTCTTCTTGGCGTGAAGGGCCATAGACGCTTTGAATTGCAGAGAACTCTAATGGATCTCCGGCTGCGGTCCCGGTGCCCTGTGCTATGTCAGTCCCACACCGGTAATAAAGCTGCCATAGTCGACTGCACATTTGCAGTTGTTCCGTGACCTAGGGAGCTTGCTGATGAAGCTCGATCGCGCATTCGCGCGACTACAATGACTCAATGTGTCAGGAGGCTAAAGTGGCTTACGTGTGCTTCCAGATACTGGATCGCTTCCGGTAGAATGTCAAGCTCCGCATACAACGCCTCCATGTTCCTCCTCTGCGCTTCTGCGGACGGCAACGTGATCCCCTGCGTTCTCCCGTCTTGATTCAGTCTCGTTCCTCTGATGACAGCACGGATGGCATCCCCGTCCGCGACCGCTTTACTCAAAGGCTTCAACAACAGCGCGAGCACGCCCTCCCCTCTACCGTAACCATCAGCAGCGGCATCGAAAGTCTGGCACTTACCATGAGGGCTCAGAAAGCCTAGCTCAGAGGACGGAATGAACATGTCAGGGTTCAAGACGAGCTTTGCGCCGCACACAAGCGCCATACCTGCGTCACCATGCTGCAGCGTCCGGACAGCTTGATGCAGAGCTGCCATCGTGGAGGAACACGCTGTATCGACGGCCAGGCTAGGCCCTGAGAGATTGTAGAAGTAGCTGAGCCGGTTGGCGGCCATACAGGTTGGGGTACCAGTGGCAAGGTAGCGGGGCGTTGCATCGATGTCTCTGGCAAGGACTGTATGGTAGTCACAGCCTTCCATGCCTGGTATCTTCCCTCAGCCGTCGGAATTGAACACATCGGTGGTATCAAACTACCAGCAAAGACAGCCGTGTCCGTCCCCATGAAGTCATCCAAGGGAATGCCTGCACTCTCGATAGCCTCATATGCAATCTCAAGCAACATTCGCTGCTGGGGGTCCATCGCAATCGCTTCCTGTGGCGTGGTGTAGAAGAATGCATTGTCGAACTTGTCGATGCAACCATCGTCAAGCATGTACGCGTGCCTGACATTTGTAAGGCCTTTGCGCGAGGCGCCTTCTGGGTGGTAGAAGCCATCGACGTTAAAGCGAGTGATCTTGCTTTGGACGTCTCGAGAAGAGGCTAGGATGTCCCATAGCTCCGAAGGAGAGTTGGCGCCTGCTACTCGACAGGAGGTGCCAATGATGGCGATGTCGTTGTCACTTTTCGGTGGAGCCATTGGAGGAACGGAGTCGCAATGCATGAAGATGAGGATATTTAGATAGGTATCATGATCACAAACCTTGAATAAACATGGAGAAGCCCCGTTGCCTCCTCGAGGCTCTTATCAAGAACGGTCATTGGGATGCCATGATAACCGACATTACCTGCGCCAATCAGTCCCGCGGATGCGCTCCTGCATCTCTTCGGATGACAATCCGGAAGTAGCAGCAAGCCCTGTCGAATCCATTGTCGCGGTGTCATACGCCGAAACTAGTCCAATCTACTTGTACGTACTCTAGCCTGAGTGGTTGAAGTCGGAGAGGCAGACAAGCAAGGCGAACCAGTGGCGTATGGGTCCAGCCTTACCGCTGACGCTAAGAGAGTTAGATCAGCCAATGAGATCAAATATCTTGACATTTTCTTAGACAGGGACGAACCTTTACAGTCGATGAGACATCAGGGATCAGTCTCCGATCTGAAACTCTACAGCTTGCCATACTGCTTTACTCGCGCTCATGCAAGTCACTGGCCCTCCTCTGACCTCCAATGCCCATTTCGCCCTTGGCCATCCTACTCGCACCATGCCCCTCCACTTTGACCAACGGCCGATACTTCGGCTCCCACATCTGCTCCCTGACCCACTCCTCCAGGTCCGCGTCGTTGTCGGGAATGTCTTTCTCTGTAGCCAATCCCTCCTCGATTGCCTGATTGATCACCGCCTTCGCGATATGCACGCTGATCTCGCGCACGTTGACAACGTCAGGCACGAGGCCTTTGTCTGGGTCTTGTAGCGCCGGAGACTGTGCAGCAATGGCTTTGACTGCGGCCACAATCATCTTGGTCGAGAGGCGAGAGGCTCTCGAGAGTACAGTGCCAAGCCCGATGCCGGGGAAGGCAGTGGAGTTGTTGCATTCAGCTTCGGACGGGAGGGAAGCGATTATCAGTCATTGCATACAGACGACGCAGTGGGGTTACATACCGACTTCATACACCTTGCCATCGTATTCGACGGGCGGGAAGGGGCTTCCTGTCGCGATCAATGCCTTCCCTTCCGTCCACTGATTGATGTCCTTTGGATCTGCCTCATGCAGTCTCGTCGGGTTGCTGAGAGGTAATATGATTGGCCTGTCGACGTGCTTTGCCATTTCTCGGACAATATCTTCCGTGAAGGCTTTTGGTTTGGTAGAGGTGCCAATGAGGACGTGAGGCTTCACTTTCTTAATGATTGAAAGCAAATCCTGGGAATTCGCATCATGCCACTCAGAGTCCTCACGGGCGAAAGGTTGTTGACCACTCATCAGGTCGTCACCCATGGACTTGATTAACAAGCCAGGCTTATCAACACACCTGGAGGAGTGTCAGTCTGGCCGCATGACCTGCCCTGCACGAAAAAGCTCACCATATTTGCTTGGTGGCCTCCTCTGACGGTTTACCACTTTCGGTCGCAATCGCATCCCGCACCTGATCTGCAATCCCCATGCCAGCTGTGCCTGAACCGAAGATAATTAATCTCATATCTTTCATGGTCACTTTACTGGCGTGCAAGCCAGCCATGATGGCCGCTAATGTGATGCATCCTGTTCCTTGAATATCGTCGTTGAAGCACGCTAGTTGCGGACTGTATCTATTGAGAAGTCTCCTGGCATTGGCGAGGCCAAAGTCCTCACTACAGCATCATTAGTTATTGCAGACGTACTTGATCGGTAGACTAATCCTACAAATGCAAGTAAGCCTTCGGATATAGCTTATGCGCTGCTTGGACGAATGTGTCGACAAAATCATCATACTCTTTGCCTCTTACACGAGGCCTTCGAAGCCCAAGGTATAGCTCGTCGTTCAAGAGCTCATCGTTCTGAAGAGTACATCAACGCAATGACTGATCAACGAGAAGGACACTTCTCACATCTGTACCGCAATCGAGGACCACCGGCAGCGTTCGGGCGGGATGTATGCCCGCGCATAGAGTTGTGATGGCAAGCTTCGCGACGGATATCAGGATGCCACCTACGCCTTGATCCCCGATACCGAGGATCTCTTCTCCGTCGGTCACCACAATGTAGTCGATATCTTCTGCTTTGCCCCACTGCGATAAGTTCTCCTCAACGCGATCCTTGTCAAAGATGTTGAGGAAGCAGCCCTCCGGCCTACGGAAGAGCCTCGAGAAATTTTGAATTGCTTGGCCTTCGGTTGGTGTGTAGATGATGCCGAACATTTCTTTCAGATGGTCGTGGATCAACCTGTAGTAAAGTACCTCGTTCTGATCCTTCATGCTGGTCATGAAGGTGTTCTTGGCAAGAGCATCCTGACGGCTGCTGTACTGCTGGTAGGCCCGTTTGACCTGCTGATCCAAGGTTTGAATATTTTGTGGCAGCAAGCTATGCAACTTAAAATCCTTGCGCTCGTCGGCAGGGAATGCGGAGCCTTTGTTGTGGTACGGGGAGCTTAACAAAGCTGAACCGGTCAAGGCGCACTCTTCGGGACCAGAGGTGGAGAGAGGAAGATGGCCGAACTTAGAATACTGTGAATCGTAAGACATTCTGCGAATGACGATGCTTTAATGCAAGAAACCAGGGGCTGAAGATAGAGGTGAAGTAGTGAGGCAGGTAGTGTGCTGTACTTGAAGAGATTCATCGAAAGCTACTCGCGGCGCTTCGCTCTCACAAGGATAAATCCACATGGTTCAGGTGGATTAGATGTTTGCGGAAGGTACCGTGCAGAGGTTCCTGCAACACAGAGTCCTCAAAGTAGATTCACCCCAACGGCATGTGATGAATCTTAGGATCGACGTCATTGCGGCTTTCAGCGGCCATTGCCTGCAAGCGTGGTTTAGCGACCGGCACAGTGTAAAGTAAAGTAGGCAATCAGCAATGTTTACTCTACGTTCTCAGATTAGTGCTCAATGGTCGAAAATGCGGACCTAAAATCGATGATATCGCAGTGCCGAACCTAGAATTGAGGGCGGATCAAGCGATGGGTTGTTATGCAAGCCGAAGGTTAAACAGTTGTGCCATGCTCCTAAACAATCCGTACTTAGGTGGGTAGCTGTCGCATAGAAGTTTAGTAGGGACTCGTTCAAGGCGGTCTCCTCTTCAACCGCCGAGCTGCGGTAGCTTCGAGGCCCGATGTTGTGGCTGCTGATGATGATCCGTTGATGGCGTGCCCGTTGCCTGTCTCCAACCACTTATCTAAAGTCGTGGCTTGTCTTCTAGGCCTGAAGGCTTTGTGCGCCTTTTCCCTCAAGAGCGCCTGTGATCGCGAACACAAACATTTAATGCCGACTGCGAGTATGATGCCCGTCGTAATGATATCCAAGACATGTACCGCCCACCAGATATGCTGTGTTCCAAGAGCGCATGTGGAATACTCGAACTGCCATCGTCCAATTTCGTGGTCATACCAAGCACTCAAAAGGCCGGCGTTCCCCCCAAAGTCACCCATCATGCTCCGCACTGTGATCTCGCGTATCCCTGGTATGGTTCTATCTCTCTTCGCCGTTGAATCAGCCCACCTCTCGGCCTTCCATGCCCGGGCCTCCTTGATCTCGTCGTCCGGCAGGTGATGATACACATCGCATCCTTCGTGATCATGGCCGGTCAAGATGACACCATCTCGACCGAGTCCCCGTCCAGGAGCGTCTGGATTGCCACTCATGCCATATATTCCTTCTAATACTCCCTTGGCAGCATTGGAGCTCAAATGATTTTGCTCTTTCAGACCTCCGCCAAGCTCATCGTCGTGGAATTTCAACATCGGTCCGTCAACGCACACTCCATCTTCCTTGTGTAACGGTACATGAGTAAGGAGAATGGTCGCTGAAGTCTTGTCCTCCACCGAACGTGAGAGCGTTATCACATCGTTGATGAATTTGTATGTGTCTGCCTGTAGATCTGGTTCGAGGGCTGGCGTGTCGAGGTTGAGCGAGTTAAGCACCACAACTCGCAGCTCAGGCCGAGGTTCAGAGAGTATGTCTTTGATGTCGCTGATATTGGCTTCGGGTAAGGTGAACCGGGTCTCCCAATTGGCCCTGCCAAAGACCTTCTCGAACCGCGCCAGCCTTTCCGAAGTGATGTCTCCTGCGTAACCGATGTCATGATTGCCTGCAACATTGATGACCCTCGATTCCCAGCTCTGATCCTGTCCCAATTGCCCAAGATGTATTCCTCCCGTCACGTCGTCCTCAACGCGATGTCCACCTCTGAACACTCTGTGCCAGTAACGCCAGCCTCTGCGCTCGAATTCTTCATCGCTGATCCATTGACTCCCCAAAAGATCTCCTAAGACCGTGATATGAGTAGGTCTCAAAGAGCGATGTAATAAGCGGTAGATGTGCGCCAGGTAATAGTCGTTGCCCAGAAGGTCCAGCCTCTTGCGGTATGACTTCAGTATAGAGGGTACGTCTGCGACCAGAAAGTCTTTCAAGTGCCGTACCACCAGCCTCACGCGGTTAGGGGTCGTATCCGCATGCTTGACGGCAGACCATAGGCTGGAGATACTGGGAGCATAGCCATGCTCACGACCAAGCAGCGACGAGTCGCCTTCAAGCTGAGGATCTCCAAGAGCTAGAAGGCGAAACGGCGCGTCGATATGACCGTACGGAGGGACAAAGCCGGCAGCGTGCTTGAAGAGGTCCAGATAGGAGCTCCCCAGCGCGAACTGGGGTGGGAAGGTGCAAGCGTGAAAGGAGGGATAAAGGTACAGATAGCAGGTTGACAGTACGGAGAGCGGTATGGAGACGTATAGGACTTGACGAAGGAACAATAACATGGAGAAGCAATTGGGACGATAGCGAGATATTAGAAGGCAAGTACTGTCGTAGGATAGGAGTGTTGCTAGTCAAGTCTTGGCAGGGAGCATTGATAGTCAAAAGCAACCCTAGAAGAACCCTGACGAATTATCAAAACCAAGAATCTGCAGATACCAATCATTACTTTGGTCAATCATGGGAGTTGCAGGCCATTTGTGTAAGAAGAACGTCGTTTCCCATAGAGTCCCGATCATTCGCGGTGTTGAATACTCGATCCATCCTGTCGCAAGGTATGACATGTCATATCAATAATTGCCAAATGACTGAGTCGTCAAACCGCTTTTGAATCAATCTGCATAAGGTAGCTACCATATTAGTACCTTATGACGAGACATAGCTCACTCCAAGGGTCTACATGATTAAGGAATGCAATAAAGCTCTACATCACTGTCTCTGCTTTCATCAGCCTGTATATATCTAGTGTATAAGTGTTTGCAGCTTCGACGTCTGCCCCTGATGGATACAACGCGACCAGCATATCTTAGCTAAACTCCATGCACCAGTATAACCTTCAACCCTCAAACTACTACTCAAATCGAACAACAAAAGCCTGATTCCCTCTACTCCCAACGTAATCGTTGTTCCCGTCCCTCATGCAACTGCAATGTCGGCTTCGGTCCAGTAGTCGACGCTACCAATCTTAGGTCTGTGCTGATTAGAAACCTGCATGGGTGCTTGTTAGCATGCATTGAAGGAGCACATGGAGACACGCTGGTTCACGAGTCTTAGACACGAGGCCTAGGGAACGATAACAGCGGCATCATTTTTCACGTCGAGGACCATGACGGATGGTCAAGTCGGGAATGTGCTGAGGGGCATTGAGATGTTTGTCCAATCGGTCCAGCCCAAGGCCCCGACGATGGCCATCTCCAATAAATTCGATTGCGCACGGCTGATCACCCAAGGGAGCTTTACTCAGGCAGCAACGCGGGCCAGCTTTGATGTTTGACTCACGAGGGACTGGAAGGCATTAGCTGCAAGGAATACACGGATCCAGCCTCCGATGATGGACGACTTGGATTCGTGATGATTGTGTTGGTTTTTGCATGCTAGCGAAAAGCATTCCGCCTAGCTAGTCGTGCACGATATGCAATGCTTTGTCCCCGTCCCAACCGAACCTTACATCACCACCCCAGAGTTGCTGGCAATACGCTACGAAGTGTCAGCGATATCCATCTCTCATTATCTAGAACGGCGGTACTGACCGGCCAGAGTTCCGCCGCCTCTTTACCCACAGGCCCAGTGATGGCCGAGCCCTTCATTTCTCCCTTCGGATTGACGATCTATGTATGGACAGGATCAGCGCTTGTCGCCCGGGAAGCTCCAACTCACTCTTCTCGCCATGTCCATCCGGGAACATAACCCGCTATTGGAACCTAGCTTCCTGCTCCTGCGAAACGGGGAGGGCTCACCACTCCAGCATTGTCCTCGAAATACAGGTATACCCCATCCTGCCTCCTCCACGGCTTGCTTTGTCGCACCACTACCGCCGGCATGACCTTTTTCCGTAACTCCGGCTTTCCTTTCTTCACCGTAGCCATGACCATGTCGCCAACACCCGCAGCAGGCAGACGATTGAGGCGGGCACCGCAGCCCTTGACGGAGATGATGTACAGATTACGGGCGCCGGAGTTGTCGCAGCAGTTCATGACGGCACCGCTATCAGTATGGGTCAGTCCTGCTATAGCAATGCATGCTTGAGAATGGCGGGGGAGCGATAGGGTAGGCGTACACTGGGAGACCGAGGGTCATCTTGAGCTTGTTGCCCGAGGCACCGCCGCGACTGAATGTTGACCATCAGCAATGCTATCTTGAGCCCAGCATTGGACAATGCTTACCCTCGCTTGGACATCTTGAATTATCGTAGCAACAGATTTCGAGTTGAGGAAATACCTTTGGCGTTCGGTGGTCTTGTCGAAATCCAGAAGTTGTGGGTAGGCCTCGGGCGCTATCGCTCTTCTGGCTAGCTTGGAGCTATACCCAACCTAGCCGACTGCGACGACACCCCATTCTCAAGCAGGCGTCTTCCCTATCATTGCTACCATTCATAGAGCATCAACATCGCAGAAGCTGGTGTTTAATGTAATTTCATCAAGTCTATCCTATGTGTTCTTGTAACTACTTTCATGGGTGACATAAGCGCCGCCGGAGACCAGTCCTCTTCGCCAATCCCCAGTCCTGCTCCTCGGAGGACTAGGCCGCTGGGCCACCGAATCCAAAATTGCCTCAACCTCATCGATGGCAACGCCAACCGGGCCTGAAAAGACCAATATGCGCCCTTGAAAGTCATGAGGACTCACAATTACGCTCCCCGAAGTAATACCAGGGCACTTCGTCATTGCCTGCCCAGCCTCGTTCGACGCCTTCGCGGGTCGCCATCAAGCAAACAACGATCGGTTCTGTCGCCGAGTCACCAACCAATGAGATGATTAATGTCGCAAAAGTTGATCAACTCCGTCGTGGCTGCCTTGAACCGACCGGTACCACCGTAGGTCCTCTCCCAAGGCCTCGATAGGAGCGAACATTTCGCCCATATCCTCTAAAGGCGGAGTAGGAAACCGCTCAAAGGTAGGAGCCGACTCGGAGGTGCGGGGTACATCCGCGAACCCAGCAACTCGACAGGTAGGCACATCAAAGCACTCGTCCTTGATGCTACTGCTGGTCAACAACGTGACATTCGGCTTCGTCGCGGACCAACTGGACTGCTCCTTCGTAGCACGAGCTCGGTGAGCTTTGGAGGTTCTTTCCCCCTTCACGCCGTTTAGTCGTTGCTGCTTTCTTGCTTTGCTGTCCTTTTGCGCCCGTCCTTGTGGCGGCTTGAAAGTTTTCAAATTCTCGCTCCTGGGACCTGGCCTTGGTGTCGGCTCCGCCAGCGGCGCCTCTTCACTTGGGAATAAAGTCCAGTCATTGGACTCATGTTGGAGTACTTCATCTGAAAGCAGGCATTGCCATTCGCTGCATCGATGATGGCGTTCCCACTGGTATTCAGCCTGAGTCATTGGCGGCGTCGGCATTTGCATGCTTGACGATGAACAAGGTAACATCATGACGGCAACAGCCAACGATGATGGAAGATAAATACGGAGAGGCAGAGCAAGAGAAGGACGGCAACGAGCTAATACGGTGGTAACGTAGCAAGTGTGGACGAGAACACCAGAGACGACTAACAATACGTGAAGTATGTCGAAACGTTGTTGTGTGGAATGATGCTGGGTACTAGAGGGTTGGTGGTTGATGGAGACGAGTCAAAGGACCAGCGAAGGTAGGGAGAAGGGAAGGAGGAAAAGAAGAAAGGGAGGGGCACACCTCGAGTTTTGATGTTTGGAGGGCAGGGTTGCGCTAGTTGGAGGAGCGGGGCCAATCACAGCCCGGCTTGGCGTTCTCTCTCGTCTTTCCTTGACCCTCCATCACGTCCTGTACCATCTGGTGCTTTGAACCTTGGCCTTTTTGACTCCCTTCCTACCTCGAAACCGATTCGCGAGGGTTGTGTCCTGCAGCGTTCACCTGTGGCTGATTTGCATTCTTGCGCTAGTCTCTCTTGGGGAATGCCGTTGGGTTCGGTCTGCACATTGTACATGCTCCCTACCCTAGATCGCTTCAATAGCCACAATGGATCTTCCCATCCAGTGTCTCTTCGCTCGTCATAAGGCGCAAAATCTATGGCCGCGTAATATGCATACAATGAAGAGCGTAGAGTAAGCCGTAAGCTCCGAAGTTAGGTGCTGTCTTAGGAGATTTATATAGCAATGCATCTCACTGAGAGTGATATCATGATTAACGCTCAGCACAGCACATCGGAGACTGGGTCCTTGTTGTGTCCCCAGCCAAATGGACCTCATCAGCCCGTCGTGGAGATGCAAGCCGATCACGTGACATGAGCGAGAAGGGATTGGTGCCTGAAGGCTAAACGAGCCAATCACCAGGCAGCAGCAGGTAGACCAAAATCCAATACGAATATTGATCTTCCAGCGTGCATCATACGCTAAGCGATCTCGTATCCTCGTCTCTATCTTTACAATCGCTGTGTTTCAGGCACTCGGATCGAGTCTCGTGTAGCACGGAAATATTGGAACTGTCCACATACTGATGGAATAGATTATCTGAACCCAGACTACGTAATAATCAAGTTACTAACCACCACCCCCTGCGCCTGCACCACATATCGCCTCCTAACCCCCACCCCCACCGCCCTTCTAAAAATCCCCATCGTCTCCTCCCCTCCACCCACCAAAACCATCACAATCGGATTCCGCCTCGGCAGTCCCTTCGGCGTCATCTGCATCCCCTCCAGCAGCGGCCGAATGAGCCATCCAGCTGGCAGGCCCTTCTCGTCGTCCTGCTCATACGACACCACCACCACCATCTGCAACGACGTCTTGGACGGTGCGTATGTAGGGATGTTCTTGAGTTTTTGGGAGAAGGAGCAGCCGCCGCGGCGGAGGACGAGGATCTGGTGGTCGCGGGGTACGGAGGAGGGGAGTGGGGAATTGCAATTCTGGTCGCTGATGTAGATGCTGTTCCACAAGAGGGGGCCGCGGGGGGCGCCGGTGATGTCTGGGCCGAGGGCCTCTTCGATGTCCGGGATTGGGGCTGTGCCGGCGCCGCCTGGGGCGATGGCGGGGAGGTATTCGCGGGTCACTGGCTGATCGGAAACTTGGGCTTGGGCCTGCGCCTCGTGGATGAGGGAGGAGACATGCTGCATGAGCGAGTTGAAGGCTAGCCGCATGGGAGAGGAGGAGTCGCACTTGCTGTCACCGGCGTCGTCGAAGACGAGCTCAGGGATGCCGGCGGCGAGGGAGGTGGCGCCTGCGGCTTCTGAGGTGTTTCGGTCTTCGGCGCCTGGTCCCGCGGGCTTAACATCTACAACGAGATCCAGCATGGAGGTGTCACGTACCCGTGAGAAGTTCGGGTCCTGGGCATTCACAACGCTGGAGACGACATCCCTAGGGAGAAAGACCTTTTCGTCTTTGCCGAGGAGGATGTTGTTGATGGCTTGGACGCGGAAAAGATCGCCTTGGCCTCCACTGCTCGGATCGGTGGGTACGTCCTGGATCATGTTGAAGCGGATGCCGCTCATGGAATTGACGAGGATGCCGTTCAGCACACGCTGGAGGATGCTGGGATTTAGAACGACGGTAGGATCGGTGGGGAATGTGATGTCAAAGGTAGGCCGGGATGTGATCTTGGTACAGGTTGCATTGTGAGGAATCAGCTCTGGGGGAAGCGTCCAGGGATAGTAGGTGTAATTGGTTGGGGAGCGGACGTCCGAGATGGAGATGCTGGGATGGTCGCGAGAGTATTCGACGAGAGGCGAATCAATGGTGTCAGGTTTTGGCATCAGGTGCAAGCGTGCGAGGTTTGCGGCGTGGAATATGTCGCCTCGTGCGGCTGTTGCTGAGATACTGAAGGGTAACTTCGGCGCTGGAACTGGACAGGTGGCGTCTTGCAGGACTGCGGAGGCTTGAGCCGTATCTTTCGTAATCGTTGAAATGGAAGCTGTCTTCGATTTGTATCTCCGACTGCGGCGTGGGAGAACCAACGGGTGGCCCTCGGTGGTGAACACGAAGGGAGCGTCGAGCTTGTTAAGCGGGTGGTCAGGGTCAAAGATGAGCAAGAGGTATTTTATCGTCTCCCCGAGAAAGAAGCTTTCCATTCGGTCGCTCCGCTCACCACTGCGTACATCTTGAATACCGGCCCAGCCACATTTGGTCCAACATCGTCGCTTGATGTCACGAAGCACCATCTCGGCTACCCGAAGGTACCAGGGATCTTGCGTGGCTCGATAAATATGGTAGGTGGACTCGATGAACTCCGGGCGACCGCCCCACCACTTCAGGCCACCTTCAATACTCCCAGAAGACACAGACCATCTTTCCGGCAGCGCAGAGTATCGAGTCCATACGGCAGTCATGAGCAAATGTGACTCGATGGCTTCTTCGACGTTGCCAGCCAACGTCAAAAGACCGGGAAAGAAAGCGCTTAGACTATCGAACCACAGGCCGCGTGCTGCACCGGTGTAGAGGTCAGCTTGAATATAGTGCGGATGAATGTAGTTGTCGCCACGTCGTAGATGTCGGTTGATTGCCGCGTGTGCTTCTTGCCACACCTCGAGAAAGCCTTCCGGACCACGTTGCTCAAAAGCTGAAGTTGAATTTGACGCGGTTGGTGAAGGCGACCCCGGTACCGCTGGGTCCTCGGAAGCGCCTGATAGAAGGATGTAAGACTTCAGGGCATACTCGAAGAAACTATCAATGCCCGCTCCAAGGCCTGTAAATGGGCTGGTCCAATGGCCCGTCTCAGCATCTATACCGGAGCCAATAAGTCCAATAGCGCTCCTTCGTTCCCAGATTGCCCAGAATGCTCGCTTCGCGACAAGTTCGAAGGAGGGGTTACCAGTAAGCCGACTCAAAGTAGCGAATTCAAGCACAAGGCTTCCTGCGCCCGCACTACACGTCTCGGTAACCTCTGCACCTGGCTGGGGTCCTGGTCGACAGGTCCCATGCTCAGCATCGTGATTCAGGGGCGAATTGGAGTAGAAGGGTATGCCGGTTTGTAAGTTGACACGTGGATACGGGATCCCCGTCGAAGTGTAAAAAGCAGGCAAAAGGCGACTTGCGAGATCGAGCGCAAGACGTAGCAATTGCCCGTTGTACACAAATCCATTCGGCCATTGAATGCCTCCGTCTTCTCCCTTCTGGGCCTTTGTCTGTATAGGAGTATACCCAGTAATCGGCAGCTCGCCCACTGCAAATTCATGTGCGCTCAGTAGTCCACCAACGCCACGAATCACGGTCTCAAACACTTGCACCTTGCTGTCAAGGTCAAAGCCTCGGGCCCGTGAGCCCTGCCCTCTACCACCGCCCGTACCGTCGCCATATTGTTCCACTAAAGCATCGATTGCGCTCTGGAAGTAGCTAAAGGCTTTGCTTCTTCGATCGCAACCAGCGTCTGGAGATGAAGCAAGGATAGCGAGAGTGGACAGGCTGTCGATCAATGTCAGAGAGTAGTTGCCAAGCGCGTCGTTGAGCTCGATGTGAGCAGGATTGGATCGATCTCTTGTCAGCGGTCTGCAAGTGAGAGGGCGTAATTCGTCTTCTGGAAAGGCATGTTGGATATAATTGTCATATCCATGGTAGAACATGTGCTCAGCCTCCAGTCTGCTGTGAATCAGTTACTGATCCCTACATGAAGCGCCGTAGAGGAGACCTCTACCGTAGATCCTGTATTTCTTTTTGGCTCATACCATACCCGCCGGCGATCCAGAGGGAGACGATCAGCAAACATTGCAGGAAGCTCCACCGAAAAGCCTTTGGCTGGTCGGGACATCGTGAGGGCATCACCAGCGATCCAACTGCGCTCTGAAGACATGGGTAGCTGTATCTGAGCCCATGAGTGGTGGGCTATGATGCGGTTAAGAGCATTGTGTGTAGGAATGCGAGAAGCTGGGGTGTTACTGTAGAGAGCATGTAAGCGTATGTCCCCTTTCACCTCGTTGCTCAAGGTACTTTACGATGATGCCACTTTGCGCCTCGGAGGATCATCGGGAAATCTTTGATCTGATAGATAAGATGCGATAAGATGCCTTGGCAGGTCGACATTCGGAGTCAAGGCGCTCCATCAACATCAGTATGCTCTGACCTTCCACCTTCCTTGCTGCTGTGTCAACTTTCTGGGGTGTACGCACCCGCATCTACCTCCAAATGATGGCCGAACTCACATCCCAGGTCTTGGATGCCCTGTCTGCAAGCGATAGGCCGATCCTGAGCGCTGACGCCTTTCCGTCAATACCCTCAACCACTCTCAAGAGCGCACTGGATCGGCTAGGGTCGCGTGAGATGGTGACGTACAGGAAAATGGACAGGGAAGAAGCTGTCCTGACGGAGGAAGCGGAGGGTATCGCCGCCAATGGCAGTCACGAAGCCAAAGTATTTGAAGCTGTACGAAAAGCGGTGGAGGGTCTCAAGATATCAGACTTGTTCGTACGTGGAAGCAACTGTATGCCAGCTCGTCTGGATGTATATTTCAGCGTGAAGCTAACTCTATGACAGGCTCTGGTGGGTAAAGAGAGCGCCAAAGTCGGTCAAGGCAAGGCCATGAAAGAGCGATGGATCGTGAAGGAGAAGGACACTTTGAAGGCGAATGTGGGTGCACTACGTCTACACCGATTTATGAACGGCCATTGATGGTGCTTAGACGGATACCATAACAGACACAAGTCGAGAAGAGCTGCAGATCATCCAACAAACACGCTCGCATCCAGACCACAAAGTCTTGAGTGATTTGAGGAAGAGGAAGCTGATCACCATGCAAAAGGTCTCGGTTTTTGAGATTAGCAAGGGACCTAAATTCGCAAAAGAATTCGTGAAGGAGGAGACCGACCTTACTGCCGACATGCTAGCAACGTAGGGGAGATTCATTGGCTTCCCTTCTTGTTCAAGATCCGCTGACGTTCGTAGTGGTTCATGGAAGACTGTCAAATTAAAGCCATACAACTTCAAAGCCAAAGGGGCCTTGGCCGAGAGTGGAGCATTGCACCCACGTATGGCCATACTTCCTCTCCAGGTCTTGACATGGCTAGCGTCCCTAATCCTAAGTCTGAGTCAGTGAACAAAGTACGGCATGAATTTCGTCAAATTTTCTTTGAGATGGGATTTGAGGAGATGCCTACCAATTGGTAAAAGAATATCTTCATGGGTTCTGCAGGACTAATGATCAGCAGTTATGTGGAGACCGGCTTCTGGAATTTTGATGCGTTGTTCGTGCCCCAGCAGCATCCTGCTCGCGATATGCAAGATACCTTCTTCATCTCCGATCCTCCAAAAGCGGACAAGCCGCGCGAGGACACGTCAGATTCACAACCTCATTCCAATGGCTCAATACCAGAACCTCGAGAAGGCAAAGATACTTCCCCAGACTACCAACAGTACTGGGAAAATGTCAGGGATGTGCACGAAAATGGCAGATACGGTTCGATAGGTTACCGATACCCTTGGAAAGAAGACGAGTCTCTGCGTCTTGTCTTACGTACCCACACTACCGCCACGTCCACATACATGCTCTACAAGCTTGCCGCCAACCCTAGGCCCGCCCGTTACTTCTCCATTGACCGAGTGTTCCGAAACGAAACCGTTGACGCCACCCATCTTGCCGAATTTCATCAAGTAGAAGGGGTCATTGCCGACTGGAATTTGACCTTGGGCGGTCTCATTGGTTTCATGGAGGTCTTCTTTTCCAAAATGGGCATCCATCGACTTCGCTTCAAACCTGCCTACAATCCTTACACCGAACCGAGTATGGAGATTTTCGGATTCCACCCTGGGCTTGACAAGTGGGTCGAGATAGGTAACAGTGGCATGTTTAGGCCGGAGATGTTGGAGCCTATGGGGCTGCCCAAGGATATGAGAATCTATGGATGGGGACTGAGTCTGGAAAGGCCAACGATGATAAAGTAGGTCCGAAAGTGTGGCCTTCCTGCAATCTCACTGACGAGACATTAGGTACGGGGTCAAGAACATCAGAGAGTTGTTAGGTCACAAGGTGGATCTCAACTTCGTCGAGACCAACCCAGCAGTGCGGTTAGAGAAAGACTAATTTGTAACAAAAGCCTAAAGCGAATCCCCTCTCCGCAAATTGCTTCTAAGTCTGATGAGACCATACGCTGAATGATCACGTGCTTACCTACCGCATACAGGTGGCCCAACGAAAACACATGTCACCATCTGTATTGTGAAGAAACTCGTTTTTATTGTCTTACGCTGTTTCCACTCTATGCACCATCGACCCCTGCTCCTTTTACCATACTTGCATTGCCCAAGCTCAACCTAATATCACTCGCCAACCAGCAGACTCCCAACCACCTCTTCAGTCATCCCGCTCGAGAAATGTGCCTTTGCAAATCCAGCCACACATTCCAGCGCGTCTTGCCTCCGCTTCCTACAGCTCCCATCAGCACTCTCCCTTGATGTTTTGACTATAACTGCTATATCCTCCCACACGAACCGCGGAGGATTAGAATCCCCAAAAAGCTTTTCGACGAGGTCCCTTGCCTTCTCGTTATCAATATATAAATATCTCCCCAAGTAGCGGAATGTACCCTTCTCATGGGCCAGATTTATGGGACAAGAGTCATTGCGGCAAAGATCATAGGAGAATAGCGAGGGGGCGGGAGCGTGGCGTAGGTTGTGGTAATCGTCTCTATCTTCGCGTTTACGCTTTTTCGGGTTGGGAGTCACGGGTTGGGGGCTCTTGCAGCTGGTGACGTACCTTGGGTGGAGCAGGGAAGGGTCTACAGCTTTGAGAGTGGGCTGTAGAAATTGGTGATTGGGGCTTGGGGTCGAGATAGCTATGGTGGGTACTTTCGTGATGTTGGTGAATGCTAGGGAGACATTCTTGGGCGTGTCGTCTTCCGGTGAAATGGAGGAGCTAGCCAGAAAGTCTAGAGGCCAGTAGAAATGTTGGGGAGGCATCTGTGAGAGGGCCATGGACAACATGATTCTTGGAACTCGAGGACGAACTGCGGGTGGATTCCTGAACATGTGTTCTGGAGTACAGTGGAGGGACCATGGATGAATATCAAGCAATATCCTACGGAACAAAGGAACGTTCGCACAAAGCCATTCATGTAAGTAGCCTTATCTGGAGGGGGGCTGAACTTATATGCAGAACAAAGAACGAACTTGGTCAGAACAAGGTACTGCGATTGCGCGGTTTGAAAAGGGTTTTTGGTTTGACAACGATGGAATTCGATAAGTCGGAATGACTTGCTCAGTAGCTCATGGCTGAGCAGAGGAGAGCACATCCTGGAGATGATTGGACTAGCTACGTCAGGGAGTTACAGGTGAGAGCATGGGAAAGCGATATAATTACGGTTCACATGTCTGCTCTGTGTACGGTCATTCGTCGGAACAACATTCAACAGCCTCTGGCGCACTTTTTCCCTTGGTTGCTCTCTCCTGAATGCTTTCATCGCTAAACCACATACCTCTGCAGGTCTTTCAGCTTCAGGCGGGAAAGATACCATCGGCAACAACGTGCGGGCCTGCCAATGTGCGTCCCCGCCTTGCGGTGAGCCAAGTGAAGGGTGGTTCAGAGAGAGTTACACGGCTTAGAGAGGAGGCAAAGGGCAGTGTGAGCAACAACACATGAAGCGTGTATATGGATTACGTGTATGATATGGTCTTTTTATCGCTGGATAGTATTGAGCGCGGCTCAAGGTTGGAAGGCTTAGATTCGTTCGTCAATAGGAAAAGAAACAGAAAATTTGCAACTTACCTTTGGCCATTACTTTGGTATTGCCTATTGGGTCTGCCAATACTGTTCGAAGATCCCTTTTTTCAGCGGCTCCTTAGACTAGGCCTTGCAGAGACCTGGATCGAGAAAATGCGATCAGAGATCAGGGGCCTTCCCCAAGACTCAGGAATAGCTGGGCAATGGCAATGGCATCGATTCGGCACGGCAGCTCTGTCCCGTTGTCCAGCTTTGCACCGTTTCATGAAACACTAAACTTCGACCGCTGGCAGCAACGCGCTGCACAACATTTCCAGCCGAGCCGATAGGCTCGCAAGACGACCTCGTCTTTCGAAACGGGATCGCGACAAGATGCTTTCACGTGCATTGCTTTGCATATGCAGGATGCGGCCGATCATCTGAGCTTGCTCGCGGAAGATGGGGTATCAACTTGTGGCTCGTGAGTGAGATCGTGATGGCCAAGGATGTGACAGTTGACACAGTGAGAGGATAGTGCTTTTACATCAAGAAAGCTGCGCGAGATAAGGAATTGTAAAGACGTGAAGCCTACGATATAATCTTTCTGATTGACATCTAATGAACTCTGGGGTGATCTTGGTCAAATATTCTGACATCGAGGCTGGGGTTCAAGTGTGAGCTTAGAAAATGTGGCGTAAATATCAACATTGCCTGCACGCTGTTTGCCTGTTGGGGAAGCTTTTCCCGTTGAGAGACCATCATCACGATGTGAAGGAAATTGAGGATCCTTGCCCGGTCTTTACACTTAGACTTATTTGACCGTTAATAGTGTCGTGCAGCATCCGCGGAAGAGTTGAAGAGCGTCAACCAAGATTTCTGACCTTCCACGTAGATTCATCTCCATTGATCGAGAGGTGCTTTCGCTGTATGGTGAGAGACCGAGAGGCCAATAATAGGCTGTCTGCTCTTCAAGCTCAGCAGTGTTCTATAAAGTCTCGGGCATTGAACGGGATGCTGTTACGCCCAAGCCCCATCCTCGAGGTAAATAGCCCTACGACGAGCCCTAGGATAAGATTAACCAGGATGCTCTAAGGTAACAACAACCCCTGGCATATGAAATATGAAACTGTCTGAAAGACCCTCTCCTTTACATAGACACAACTTCGTTTTCTTGTCAATGATTTGCAAATCGGGTCGCGGCGCCTCTTCGCTCAACATAGCACCAACCGTTGACTAAAAGAGCTGCCTTAGGTCCTCGGATGGCTCATCCCTTGGCTCGAATCGATGTTGCGATCCGCTCGTTGTCGTCTTGGCTTCCAAGACCGCAGACATACTCGGAATGCTCAGGATCACGACAAGAGCAGCGTACACCGTAGGACTCAACCGGGATACCAAGGCAGCCGGGTTCAAGATCCGGGACCGTGTTGGTGTGGGGCACTTATATGGCTTGACTCTGGCATCGAACAACCCGTAATGATATCCATATCGCTCGAGGGTGTCCTGATTTCCACGTGGATAATCATTCTCCCCACGCAATATCTCCTGGCTCTCGTCGCATGAGATATCTGCAAGGATGCGTACGATGATCACATGGAGACTTTGAAACACGGGCGCGAATCCAAGGATTTGTCCAAGTACCTGGAGAGCAACGGTCACTCTGTGTTCCACGCCAGCTCGAGCGGATGCGATAGTACAACAACTGCGGGATCCTTTAACATCGCCTTCCGTAAGTACTGGCAGCTAATCATCTCTCTCGTAATTCCTCTCGAATTCGATGCGACGTGGAAATCTCCTTTGTATGCAGCGCTTCCTATTTCTTCTATTGCCGCCAGCCGACGTGACTTTCTGGCGCATATACGTGCCGGATGATTACTGCGCCTGCCGTATGTACCTTACATATACCATGCAACAGCCATTTGTGTGCAACTTCGACATCTCTGCGACTTTTCTTTCATCCAGGAACTTACCATGCCAATCAAGTACTGCCTTCTGCTCTGAGCGCTGTATCCACGGCTTTCGGCCCGACTATGTCATCATGCGCTCTCAAATGCTCGCCCTCATATGTTTCTTCCCCTACCTCGCCACTGCTCTACACCCTAATGTTATCGTTCGTCAAGCAGCTGCAGCTCCGCTCCCAGATCCATGCGGTCCCAAGATACAAAATCAGGCTGGGCAGCCGACCAACACTTGCAATGGGACCGGCATTCCTGCTACACCGGCTACGGCACCGTCTATCTATGCAGCCTACCTGGACGACAACATTGGAGCAGTGGTTTATCCCCCCCAACATAGTGGAAGCCCGAACACTCCTTCTGCCTGGGCTCGAGCCTGCAAGACCAGTATAAACTACCTTTGCAATGATCTTACCCTTGCCAACTTAGGCCAATGGACTAGCAACAACTTTGGTGTGAGCTGCTCAGCGCGGGTTTGGGTCGATGACCCTAAGACAGGAGCTCAGTTCCCGTCCCCTTATCATTGCATGAACGACATATTCTTCCCTATGTTGGCCATGCTCGACAATGGTGGCGCAACTTCTCATATCAATCGGGCAAGCATCAACATTCCCATAGGTGGTTTCCCAAACGCAAACGGTGAGGGTTCCCAGATTGACTCCGGCTATCCGTCATGGATACTTCAATTGTATGTCAAGGCTCTGATCCGTCCCGGTCATTTGTTCTGACTTAATATAGCCAGGGCCCCTCGTCCAACAATATACTGCCTCAATACGCAAGTAGCACTCTCGCAAATCCGAGTCTAGCACCAAGCTCCACGTTGAGTTCGTCCTCCTCGACGTCATCCAGTTCCACCAGCTCCAGCTCCAGTTCTTCCAGTTCTTCCAGCTTGTCTAGCTCTTCCAGCTCGTCTACTTCTTCCAGCTCGTCCAGTTCGTCCAGTTCGTCCAGTTCGTCCAGTTCGTCCAGTTCGTCCAGTTCGTCCAGTTCGTCCAGTTCGTCCAGTTCGTCTGCCTTGAGCTCGACCAGCTCCAGCGCTAGCTTCAACTTACCATTGTCTATCGCCAGCAGCTCCAGCTTCAGATTGTCCGTCTCGAGCTCTTCAGGCTCTCTGAGCTCTCCTAGCTTGCCCGGCTTGTCCGGCTTGACTAGCGCGAGTCCTCTCAGTTCCATTCCATCCACCACAACAGTTACTACGACTGTGCTGCAGAATAATTCTGCCCACGACCTTGGTGGCACAACAGATCCGTCAGGGGGAGGCCTACTACCGGTGCAGACGACGCATGGCTTGTCAAGCACCACGACACCGACAATAGTGAGCAGTAGCTCCTCTGTGCCTCCTGTCATCCCCCCACCTCCACTGCCGCAGCAAAGCAGCTCCTCTGCGCCTCCTGTCATATCTCCACCTCCACTGCCGCGGCAAAGCAGCTCCTCTGCGCCTCCTGTCATGTCTCCACCTCCACTGCCGCAGCAAAGCAGCTCCTCTGTGCCTCCTGTCATGCCTCCACCTCCACTGCCGCAGCAAAGCAGCTCCTCTGTGCCTCCTGTCATCCCCCCACCTCCACTGACGCAGCAAAGCAGCTCCTCTGTGCC
>JAABUQ010001277.1_pt1 | contig 55125 bp, 39 predicted proteins | sample 5560001 | NCBI WGS metagenome assembly JAABUQ01 (sample SAMN10711888, study PRJNA513371) | rock metagenome | isolation source: Antarctica rocks | place: Antarctica: Victoria Land, Finger Mt nord | collected 2015-12-18
CACCGAGGAGGGCAGCGTCGAACTCGATGAGCCGGCCGGTCCGGCGGGATCCACCCTCCGCCATCTCCTGGCCCACGCGTCGGGGTTGGCCCGCGACGACAACCGAGTCAGCTCGCCGCCCGGCACCCGGCGCCTCTACTCGAACCGGGGCATCGAGGTCGCCGCTCTGACCCTGGAGGCGGCCACGGGCGTGGATATCGCCACCTACGTAAGCGAGGCGGTGCTCCACCCACTGCAGATGACCGCCACCCGGCTGGAGGGCTCGGCGGCCTCCGGCGCCTGCGGGCCCTTGGTCGACCTGGCCGCCCTGGCCCGGGAGCTGACGGCCCCGACGCTCATCGCCCCAGCGACGCTGGAGGCCGCCACCACCGCAGTGGCATTCCCCGACCTGGCCGGCGTCCTGCCCGGGTTCGGTCTCCAGGATCCCAACGACTGGGGCGTGGGCTTCGAGATTCGGGGCCACAAGCAGCCGCATTGGACCGGGACCACCAACTCACCGGCCACCTTCGGCCACTTCGGCTTGTCCGGTTCGTTCCTCTGGGTTGACCCCGATCTTGCTCTGGCCAGTGTGGGCTTGGCGGGCCGGGACTTCGGCCCCTGGGCCAAGGAGGCATGGCCGGCGCTGGCCGACGCCATCGTGGCCCGCTGGGGCCGGAGCGCCCGATCCCGCGCCGGCTAGACATTGCGCCGGTAGCGGCCGCCCACCTCGAAGAGGGTTTCGGTGATCTGTCCCAGGCTGAGCACCCTCACCGCGTCCATGAGAACCTCGAAGAGGTTTTCACCGGCCAACGCGGCGTCACCCAGGCGGCGGATCATGGCCGGCGCCTCCCCGGCGTGGCGGCCCTGAAACTCCGCCAGCCGGCGGATCTGGTCGTCCTTCTCCTCCGAGGTGGAGCGGGTCAGGGGCAGGACGGGGGCCTCGGCGTCCAGGGCGTAGACGAAGGTGTTAACCCCGATAATGGGCAGGCTGCCGTCATGCTTGCGGGTCTCGTAGACCATGGACTCGTCTTGGATCCGCCCCCGTTGGTACCCGGTCTCCATGGCCCCCAGCACGCCACCGCGCTCGCTGATCCGCTCGAGCTCGCCCAGCACCGCAGCTTCGACCAGATCGGTCAGCTCGTCGATGACGTAGCTGCCCTGCAGGGGATTCTCGTTCATGGCCAGCCCCCATTCCCGGGCGATGACCAGCTGGATGGCCAAGGCCCGGCGGACGGAGTCGACCGACGGCGTGGTGACGGCCTCGTCACTGGCGTTGGTGTGCAGGCTGTTGGCGTTGTCGTAGGAGGCGCACAGGGCCTGGAGCGTGGTTCGGATGTCGTTGAAGCTCATCTCCTGGGAATGCAACGAACGTCCCGACGTCTGCACGTGGTACTTCAGCTTCTGGGACGCGGCCCCGGCGCCGTATCGGTCCCGCAGGGCAATGGCCCAGATGCGCCGGGCCACTCGGCCCATGACGGAATATTCCGGATCCATGCCGTTGGAGAAGAAGAAGGACAGCTTGGGGGCGAAGTCGTCGACCGCCATGCCCCGGGCCAGGTAGGCCTCGATGTAGGTGAACCCGTTGGCCAGGGTGAACGCCAACTGGCTGATGGGGTTGGCCCCGGCCTCGGCGATGTGATAGCCGGAGATGGAGACCGAATAGAAGGAGCGGACCCGGTGATCGATGAACCACTCGGCAATGTCGGCCATGGCCCGTAGCGAGAACTCGGTGGAGAAGATGCAGGTGTTCTGGCCCTGATCCTCCTTCAAGATGTCGGCCTGCACCGTGCCCCGGACGGTGCGCAGGGTCTCGGCCCGCAGCGCGGCGCGTTCCTCGGCGGAGGCGGACCGGCCGGCTCCGGCGGCAAAGCGGTCGAGATCCTGGTCGATGGCGGTGTTGAGGAACATGGCCAGGATGGTCGGTGCCGGCCCGTTGATGGTCATCGACACCGACGTTGTCGGGTCGCTGAGATCGAAGCCTTGGTAAAGGACCTTCATGTCGTCGAGGGTGCAGATCGAGACGCCGGAGTTGCCGACCTTGCCGTAGATGTCGGGGCGGGTGGCGGGGTCGAAGCCATAGAGCGTCACCGAGTCGAATGCGGTCGACAGCCTGGTGGCGGACTGACCTTCGGCCAGGAGCTTGAAACGGCGGTTGGTGCGAGCCGGGCCTCCCTCGCCGGCGAACATGCGGGCCGGGTCCTCGCTGTCCCGGCGAAGCGGAAAGACGCCGGCGGTGTAGGGGAAACGACCGGGGAGGTTTTCCGAACGAAGGAAGCGCAGCAGCTCCCCCTCGTCGTCGGTCCGGGGCAGCGCCACCCGAGGCACCGACGTACCCGACAACGACACCCTCCGCAGCGCCACCTCGCCAGCCGCCGGGCCAGCCGCCACCGAGCCAGCCGCGGAGCCAGCCGCCCCCGAATCGTCCGCAGCAAGGGTCTCGGCCCGCCACCGGGCCGCCAGCGCCGGCCACTCCTCGAGGGCCCGGCCGGCGTCGCCGGGGAGCTGCGCGTCGGTCGCCGAGGCCAACTCGTCGACGTCGGCGGTCGGCCGGCCGGCCGCGCTCAGCAGTGCGGCGGTGCTGCGCAGGGCCTGGCGCTGCCGGGCCAGTTGCACTTGTGTCGCGGTGTGGGCGTGGTAGTCCCGGACAACCTGCGCGATGTCGGCCAGATAGCGAACGCGTCCGGGAGCCACGATGGCTTCGCTCAACGACGAGACGTGGGTGGCCACCGGCCCCGGAACCGCCGACCCGGCGGGCAGGCCGTGGTCCACCAGGAGGGTGACCAGATACCGGTAGAGGCCGGTCACGCCGTCGTCGTTGAACCTCGACGCCACCGTGGCGAACACGGGGAGATCTTCGGCGGCCACCCCGGGATGATCGCCCCGTCGCCCTACCACCCGGCGAACCTCCCGGAGGGCGTCGAGCCCGCCGAGCCGCTCGAACTTGTTGATGGCGACGACATCGGCGACATCGATCATGTCGATCTTCTCCAGCTGCGAGGCGGCTCCGAACTCCGGCGTCATCACATAGAGGGACACGTCGGAGAACTCGATCACGCCGGCGTCGCCCTGGCCGATCCCGGGTGTCTCGACCACGATCAGATCGAAACCACACGCCCGGGTGGCGACGATCACCCGGCCAAGAGCGGCGGGCAGCTCCGAACCCGATCCCCGGGTGGCCAGGGACCGGAAGAATGTCCGCTCGGCGGTGATGGCGTTCATCCGGATGCGGTCGCCCAGCAGGGCGCCGCCCCCCCGACGGCGGGTGGGGTCGATGGCCAGCACGGCGATGCGGAGCTTGTCGCCGTAGTCGATCCGAAACCTGCGGATCAGCTCGTCGGTGAGCGACGACTTGCCCGACCCGCCGGTGCCGGTGATGCCCAGCACGGGGATGGCGGTGTTGGCCGCCGCCCGGCGCAGGACATCGAAGGACCGGGTGGGGACGGCGTCGGTCTCCAGGGCGGAGATGACCCGGGCCAAGCCCGCGGCGTTCCCGGTGACAACGGCCTCGATCTCGGCGCCGGTCACCTCCGGGGGGGCCCGGTCACACGCGGCGATCATGGTGTTGACCATGCCGTCGAGGCCCAGGCGCTGTCCGTCGTCGGGGGAGAAGATCCGGGTGACCCCTGCGGCGTGGAGCTGGACGACCTCCTCGGCCACGATCACGCCTCCTCCCCCACCGAAGATCTTGACATCTCCTCGACCCTGCTCACGGAGCCGGTCAATGAGGTAGCCGAAATACTCGATGTGGCCACCTTGATACGAGCTGATGGCCACCGCGTCGGCGTCTTCTTGGACCACGGCGGCAACAACGTCGTCCACCGAGCGGTTGTGGCCCAGGTGGATGACCTCCGCTCCCTGGCGCTGCAACAGGCGCCTGATGATGTTGATCGAGGCGTCGTGGCCGTCGAAGAGGCCGGCCGCAGTGACGAAGCGAACCGACTGCACAGGGCGATACCGCTCATCGGTCATGGGAGACGATACTCCAACGTCCTAGTATTTCAGAAGAGATTGGGGAATTTCCCCGACCGCGATGAGCCTCAGTGACCCCGCCGCAACCATTCGTCGAGATGGGGCGCTTCAGCACCGATGGTGGTGTCGTCGCCATGGCCGGTATGGACGACGGTCTCGGCCGGCAGGGTCAGAAGGCGACGCCGGATGGATTCGATGATCACCTCGAAACTCGACCAGGACCGCCCGGTGGCACCCGGCCCCCCGGCGAAGAGGGTGTCACCGCTGAAGACCACGCGCTCGCCCATCACCACGACACAGACTCCCCCGGGCGAATGCCCGGGGGTGTGGAAAACCCGGAGACGGTGGCTCCCGAAGCTGATCTCCTGGTCATCGGTCAGCGCCAGATCCGGGGCCCGGCGGGGGTGGACCATGTCCCAGAGGTGGCGGTCGTCGGGATGGAGGGCGATCGGGGCGTGGACCGCTTCGGCCAGTTCCACCGCAGCGTTGATGTGGTCGTTGTGCCCGTGGGTGGCCAGGATCATCACCACCTGGCGCCCCCCCGCCGCATCGATGATCGGGGCGGCGTGATGGGCGGCGTCGATGACCACGACGCGTTCGTCGTCGCCCACCAGCCAGATGTTGTTTTCTACGTGGAAGTCCTCGCCATCGATAGAAAAGGTGCCCTCGGTACGGACCCGCTCGATGCGTTGCGGGCCCGGCGCGGCGGCGGGGTTCACAACACCACCACGGAGCGCAGCACCTCGCCGCCCTGCATCCGGGCGAACGCATCCTCAACGCCTTCGAGTCCCACGGTGTCGGTCACGAAGGTATCCAGATCCAGGCGTCCCTTCACGTAGAGATCGACCAGGGTTGGGAAGTCCCGACTGGGAAGGCAGTCGCCGTACCACGACGACTTGAGGGCACCGCCCCGGCCGAACAGCTCGATGAGGGGCAGCTCGACAGTCATGGACGGATCGGGCACGCCCACCTGGACCAGGATCCCGGCATGGTCCCGGGCGAAGAAGGCCTGGCGGTACGACTCGGGGCGGCCCGCGGCCTCGATGACGACGTCGGCCCCGAAGCCCCCGGTCAGGTCCCGGATGGCCTCCACGGGGTCGACCCGGGTGGCATTGACCACGTCGGTGGCGCCGAAGCGGCGAGCCAGCTCCAGCTTTCGATCATCGAGATCAACGGCCACCACCAGGCGTGCCCCGGCCAGGGAGGCGCCGGCGATGGCCGCATCGCCGACCCCTCCGCAACCGAACACGGCAACCGTGTCGCCCGTGCTCACCCCTCCGGTATTGACCGCCGCGCCGTAGCCGGCCATCACCCCGCAGCCGATGAGCCCGGCCACCTCGGGGCGGGCCGCAGGATCCACCTTGACGGCCTGGCCGGCGGCCACCAGGGTCTTGTCGGCGAAGGCACCGATGCCCAGCGCAGCGGCGAGGGGGGTGCCGTCCATCCTGGTCATGGGCTGGGTGGCGTTGAGGCTGTCGAAGCAATACCACGGGCGTCCCCGCCGGCAGGATCGACAGATCCCGCACGGGGCCCTCCAGGCCAGGATCACGTAGTCGCCGGGGGCCACGGCGGTCACACCCTCTCCGACCTTGTCCACCGTGCCCGCCGCCTCGTGGCCCAGAAGGAAGGGGAACTCGTCGTTGATGGCGCCCTCCCGGTAGTGCAGGTCGGTGTGGCACACCCCGCAGGCGGCCACGTCGACGAGAACCTCACCGGGGCCGGGATCGGGGACGATGATGTCCTCGACCGAGACCGCCTCGCCCTTGGACACAGCGACGACAGCGCGAACGTGATGAACCACAGCGGCACCTCTTGGTTGATCGAAACGGGACGGCACCCGCTCCGCGGCCGGGCCCCACCCGAGCGTACGCGCCGGGGGAGCCGACTGTTTCAGTAGTCGAGCAGCTGTGCCGCCCGGGCCCGGATGGCCTCCACCTGGGGAAGAGTGGCCCGCTCCAAGGTGGGCTCGTAGGCCACGTGGGTGTCCGACGCCCCCACCCGGCAGATGGGGGCGTCGAGGTCGGCGAAGCAGTGCTCAGCCGCCCAGGCCGCCACCTCGCCGCCGAAGCCCCCGGTCAGGACATCCTCGTGGACGACAAGGAGCCGGCCGGTGCCGGCCACCGCAGTGGCCACCAGGTCCTTGTCCCAGGGCAGGATGCTGCGCAGGTCGATGACCTCCACCGAAGCACCTTCGGCGGCCAGCGCAGCCGCCGCCTGGCAGGACCGCTCGACGGTCGCCCCCCACGTCACGATGGTCAGGTCGGTTCCGGGGCGGACGATCCGACCCCGGCCGAACGGGATCCGGTAACCGGCGGTGGGAAACGGTGACCGGGTGTAGGATTGGCGCAGCAGGTGCTTGTGCTCCAGGAACAGGATGGGGTCCTCGCAGACCAGCGCGCTGCGCAGAAGGCCGACGGCGTCGGCCGCCCGGGAGGGCATGACCACGGTGAGGCCGGGCACGTGGGCGAAGATCGACTCGCCCGACTGGGAGTGCCAGATCGCCCCGCCGGTGAGGTAGCCGCCGATCGGGACCCGCAGCACCATCGGGCAGGTGAAGGCTCCATTGGAACGCCACCGGATGGTGGCCGCCTCACTCTTGATCTGCTGCATCGCCGTCCAGATGTAGTCGAAGAACTGCACCTCGGGAACGGGCCGGAGCCCCCGCATGGCCTGGCCCACGGCCCGGCCGACGATGTTGGCCTCGGCCAGCGGCGTATTGAAGCAGCGGTCCGCGCCGAAGCGACGCTGGAGCCCGAAGGTAGTGCCGAACACCCCGCCTTTGCCCTCCACCTCGCCGAGGACCGACGGGCGGGCATCGGCCACGTCCTCGCCGAACACCCGGATGCGTTCGTCGCCCTCCATGCCCTCGAGGAGGGTGCGACGGATGGCCTCCCCCATGGCCACCACCTCGCCGGTGCCGTCGTCGAGCTCCTCGTCGGTCGGGTCGATGTCAGGGAGGGCCACCACATGATCGGTCACCGTGGCCGGGTCGGGGCGCGGAGCGGCCAACGCAGCGCGCGATGCCGTGGCCACGATGCGCTTCGCCTCCTCCCGAATCTCGGCCACCCCGTCGGCATCGAGCACCTCGGCGCCCACCAGGGCGGCCTCCAAGAGGCTGATCGGGTCGCGGTCGCGCTCCTCGGCCAGCTCGTCGGCCGAGCGGTACTTGCTCTGGGTGTCGGCCGACGAATGCGAGTACGGCCGGGTCACCGTGGCGTGGATGAGCGCAGGACCGCCTCCGGCGCGCACCCGGGGCACGATCTCGGCGGCCCGGGCCCGTACCTCGAAGTAGTCGACACCATCCATGGCATGCACAGCCAGGCCCGGAAAGCCGCTGACCAGCTCCGAGATGGGAGCGGGGGCCTGCTCGGAGGCGGGAACGGAGATGGCATAGCCGTTGTCGGCCACCACGAACAGCACCGGGAGGGCCAGCTTGCAGGCCGTGTTGAGGCTCTCCCAGAACTCTCCCTCCGACGTCGCCCCCTCTCCCATCGACACATAGGTGATCTCGTCGTGGTGCGCATCCAGACCGGGGAGGGCCCGATCCGCAAGGTAGCGGGAGGCCTCCGCACAACCCACCGCCGGAAGGCACTGGCTACCCGTGGGGCTGGACTGGGTGACCACGTTGAGGCGACGATGGCCGAAGTGGCAGGGCATCTGACGGCCTCCCGACGCCGGGTCGTCCGCCGAGCCCACGGCCTGGAGGAGGATCTCGGTCGGGGTGACGCCCAGGCCGAGCATCAAGGCCCGGTCCCGGTAGTAGGGGAAGAACCAGTCGTAGCCCGCCCGCAGCTCCCGAGCCAGGCCCAGCAGCAGCGCCTCGTGGCCGGCGCCGGAGATCTGGAAATACACCCTGCTCTGCTTTTGGAGGGCGATCTCCCGGTCGTCGAGCAACCGCGAGACGCAGGCCAGGCGAAAGTCGTCGATGGCCTCAGCCGCATCCGTCGCCGTCAGGCCCGACGGGGCGGCATGGGCGGCGGTGACCACCTCGGCGGGACGGGGCGGGTCGAGGGGACTCAGCAACGTGGCCATCGGCCTCATGCTAGGCCGGGTGAGAGCCGGTTGTGAACCATACGTTCCAGCTTGTCGCTCTACTGATATTCTTACTCCAAAGCATCTGCACCCCAATAGTCGGACGTTTCACCCCGGCTGATAGATCATCAGCCCCAGGGCCACCACGAAGATGACGTCGGTCACCGCCGCAGCCCAAGCCAGGCGGCGGCCCGGGGCCAGCAGGGTCTCGCCCGCATCGGGGCCAGCTTGTTCGAGGGCCGTTCGAAGGGCCCGCTCGGCGGGACGGACGACGCCCACCCAAAGGGCGGAGGCGGCGGACCACAAGATCACCGCGCCCGCCACCCAGGCATGCGCGAACCCGCCGCCGCCGGGGTCGAGGCCCAGAGCCAACGCCCCGAGAAGGCCAACCGACACCACGGCGGCCTCCGCCCGGAGGGGGGCGGCAAAGTAGCGACGCAATTCCTCGATGACACCCGGTCGACCCGAATGGCGGGCCGTCGAAGCGTAAAAGCCACTGAGGGCGATGCCTCCAAAGGCCACGACGGCCACCACGGCATGGAGAACCACGACGATGACATAGGCGCCCTGGTGGTTGGAGGAGGTGACCGAAAGCAGGATCGGCCGATCATGCCCGATGGCTGGGGGGCGGACCGAAGCGGTGGAGTACCGTCGAAGCAATGACCGGGGTCGAGATCAGACCGGCTCGGGGACTGCTCGGGAGGCGCCGGTTCATTGACGTTCCCTTCCGGATCCACGGCGGTGACCCCGGGTGGGTACCGCCGCTTCGGCTCTCGGTCCACGACCGCCTGTCACCTCGCCACCCCGCCAACGCCCATCAGAGCAACGCCCTGTGGATCGCCTTCCGCCACGGCCGCCCGGTGGGCCGGATCGGTGCCTGTATCGACACCTTCTTCAACGACTACCAGGGGGTGAAGTGGGGGTGGGTGGGCTTCTTCGACACCTTCGACGATCCTGACGTGGCCTCGGAGCTGTTCGATGTGGCCTCCGCCTGGCTGGGGACGCAGGGTGCCGATACCTGCATGGGCCCGGCGGACTTCACCACCAACGACGAGCTGGGGCTCATGATCGAGGGGTTCGACGAACTGCCGGCGCTGATGACGCCTCAGAACTGCCGGTATGTCGAGGGCCTGTGGACCGGTGCTGGTTGGGAGCCGGCCATGGATCTGTGGGCGTGGCACTTCGCCAAGGTCTCCACCGCCCTCTCCGAGCGCCAGCAGCGGACCCTGAAGCGCATCACCGAGCGCGCCGGGGTGAGGGTCCGGGACCTTGACATGGACAACTTCGACGCCGATGTGGCCCGGACCTTCGAGGTCTACAACGCGGCCTGGAGCGACAACTGGGCCTTTGCCCCCATGTCCGAGGCTGAAGTCGCCCACCTGGCCAGGCAGCTCAAGTCGATCATCAACCCGAGGTGGGCCTTTGGGGTGGAGAGCGCCGAGGGGGAGGTCGTCGCCGTGTGCCTGGCCCTGCCCGACCTCAACCAGCTCATGGTCAAGGTCCGGGGCGGCCGCCTGCTGCCGTTCCACTGGATCTCGCTTCTGGCCGGCCGCAAGAAGGTGAGCCAGGCCCGGGTGTGGGCGCTCGGCATCAAGCCCGCCTGGCAGCACCGGGCCCTCGGCCCGCTGCTCTACAACGAGATCGTCGAGCGCCTGGCCGCCGATCCCCACATCCGCACGGCCGAGGCGGGATGGACCCTGGCCTCGAATCACCGGATCAACGACCAGCTCCAGGCCATGGGAGCCCGGCGTTCGAAAGTCTGGCGCCTCTACCGGCGACCCATCTGATGGTCCTTGTCCTCCGGCCCGGCCGCCTCGAAGCCAACGAGAGCCCGGTCGATCTCCGCCTCGGTGTGGGTGGCCATGACCGAGGTCCGCAACACGGCCTTGGGCACGGCGGGAGGGATGGCGCAGTTGGTGTAGACGCCCTGGCGCAGCAACGCCCGCCACAACCTCCCCGCCTCCCACATGTCGCCGACATGGACGGCGACGATGGCGCTGCCCTCGCTGTCGCCGACCTGGTAGCCGAGTTGGGTCAAACCGGCCCGGAGCTGACGGGCCCGGGCGACGACGGCCTCGCGCCGCCAGTCCTCTCGTCGGGCAATCTCCCCGGCACAGCGGGCGGCAGCCATGGCTGCGGGTGTGCCCGCAGCGGTGAACAGCAACGAGCGGCTGGCGATCCTAAGGTAGTCGATGAGGTCCCGGCTCCCGGCCACGAAGCCACCGCAGCTGGCCAGGGACTTGGAGAACGTGCTCATCAAAAGGTCGGGCTCGATGCCCGCAGCCCGGGCCGTGCCCGATCCCTCGGGGCCGACCACGCCCAGGGAGTGGGCTTCGTCGACCAGCAGGCGGGCCCCATACTCCCGGCAGATGGCGTGGATGGCGGTGAGCGGCGCCCAGTCGCCCTCCATCGAGTAGATCCCGTCGACGGCCACCAACAGCCCCCCGGCGTCGGGCTGTTCGCGCCAGCTGCGCAAGCCCCGTCGCAGGCTGTTAGGCCGGTTGTGGCGGAAGGCCCGCAGGGTTCCCTCCGCCATGCGGGCTCCGTCGACCAGGCTGGCGTGGGCTGCGGAGTCGAGGAACACGGCGTCGTCCGCGCCCACCAGGGCGGTGACCAGGCCGAGGTTGGCGGCGTAGCCGGTGGTGAACACCAATGCTGCCTGCGTGCCCATCCAGTCGGCCAGAAACTCCTCGAGCTCGACGTGCAGCGTGAGGGTGCCGTTCAACAACCGGCTGCCGGTCATCCCCGTGCCGTAGCGAGCCACGGCATCGGCCGCCGCCGCCTTGACCCGGGGATCGGACGTCAACCCGAGGTAGTTGTTCGAGCCGAGCATGATCATCTCCCGACCGTCGAAGTGCACGGTCGAGCCGATCTCGCCGTCGATCTGGCGGTAGAACGGCATGAGGCCCAATGACTCGGCCAAGCGGTACTGCTCGAGGCGGGGATCGGCGAGCTTGGCGAAAAGATCGCCCTGCGGCTTGGTCCCGGTCATCTGCCGGCCCGGCTGACCCGCTCCGCCCGCTCGGTGGCAAAGCGTCGCTCCCAGGCCTCGTGGCGGTTTCGGGCATCTTTGATGTAGGGGGAACGGCCGATGGCCCGAACCAGGGTTCGGTTGAGCTGATCCACCGGGCGCCTGAGGGGCCGGAGGATGTCGGCGAAGAGCACGACGCGGACCTCGTCGGAGTCGTTCCAGGCGTGGTGGTCGAAGCCGTCGTCGAAGAGAAGACTCTTGCCTTCCTCCCACGTGGCGCTCTCCGGGCCGACGGTGATGCCGCACAGCTCGTTGGGCTCAGGGACCCTCAGACCCAGGTGGTAGCGCAGCACCCCGCGCCACGGGCCGCGATGCTCGGGGATCTTTTTGTGAGGCGACAGGATGGAGAAGAACGCCGTGGTCAGATCGGGTATGGCGTCGAGCAGCTCGGCCGTTCGGGGGCAGCGGGCACAGTTGGCGTCGGAGCGGAACCCGTAGCCCTCGAAGAAGAATGTCTTCCATCCGTCGTCGTCGGTGATCGACGCCTGGTCGACCGAGATGTCCTGGAAGTTGGGGAGCTGGTCGCGGTAGGTCAGCACCTCATCGAGCTCGGCCCGAATCGCCTTCCAGTTCGCCTCCAGCTCGGCTATCCACGGGAACGATGCGGTGGCCAGAAACGGCGTGGTGGGCACGGTGGAGGAACGCAGCACGATCCGTTCGGTGGCGTGGAGAGCCTTGGCTCCCGTCTCTATGGCGGCGTTGAAGGCACGGTCTCGCAGAGGCGACGGCATGGGTGCTCACGCTATCGCCCGGCCGGGGAGCCTGGTCGGACGCCCACGTCGTTACCATCCCCCCATGACCATCGCTCGGCCCGTGGTCGGGTCATGACGGTGGGCCTGGCCGTCCGGGTGGTACGGGGCCTCGAGTGGGTGGCGGCCGACGAGGTGGCCACCGAGCTTGAAGCCTCCTCGGTCGTCGCCGAGATGCGTCAGGTGACCTTCACCCTCCCCGAGGTGGTGGCCGGCGTCGGTGAGCTGCGCTGCGCCGACGACGCCTTCGTCCGAGTGGGCGTGGTGCGGGGGGTGGGACGCGACCGCGCCGCGCCGTTGCTCCTGGCCCGGGCCGCGGCGACCCTCGACGTCGGCGGCGCCCTCGATGCGCTGCGCTCGATCCGCCACCTCCCAGCCCGCCCGGCGTTCGACGTGGTGGCCAGCGTCGAAGGGGATCGCCGCTTCAACCGCTACGCCGTGGAGGACGCGCTGGGCGAGGCCCTCTCGCCCGTCCTGGCCGGGACCTACGGGTCCCGGCGCTCCGCCCCGCCCCCGCCCGGCGACGTGAGCGTCAGGGTGGCGCTGTGCGGTGAGCGGGCCTCGGTCATGGTGCGCATCGGGGCGCGCCCCCTGCACCGCCGGCCCTGGAAGCTCGATACCGCAGCCGCCACCCTGCACCCGCCCGTGGCCGCCGCCCTGGTCCGGCTGGTGGGCCCCGTCGAGCGCGTCATCGACCCGTTCTGCGGGGACGGAACGATCCTCATCGAAGCTGGCCTGGGCGGTCGCGCCCCGAGCCTGCTCGGGGGAGACCTGGACCGGAGCCGACTGGTCAATGCCGGGCGCAACGCCCGTCGGGCGGGCATCTCGGTGGGTCTGTGCGTGGCCGACGCCACGGCCGGCCCGTGGCGAAGCCAGGCCGGCGCGGCATGGATCACCAACCCTCCGTGGGGCGACGCGGCGCGCCCCGCGGGTGGCGTGGTCGGCGGCCTCCACCGGGCGTGGCGCCAAGCTGGGCGATCACTCGGGCCCGGGGGGATTCTGGCCGTCATCGCCGACGGCGACATCGACCTGGAGGCTTCCCTGTTGGCGGCCCGGTGGCGTCCCGTGGTGGCCCAGAGCATCCGGCTGGTGGGCCGGGTCTGCCGCCTGGCCGTCGCCGTGGGTGGCGACGGAGTTCCCGGTGGCGTGCTCAGTGACTCGCTGCGGGCCTGGCAGCGGCGGGCCGGACAAGCCGGCGTGGTCGCCGGAACGGCCTTCTGACGTCCCTGGCGACGCCCTGGGTCATGGGGCGTGGGGACCGGTTGCGCTGGCGCGCAGCGTAGCTCCGGGTGGCACCGCCACCGCGCCCACCGCACCGTCGAGGTCGAGGTTCTCGACGTTCAGGGCCGGAGCACCGTCGCGGGCCACCACCGCCCCGGGACCGGAGACGTCGAAGCTGGAGAAGGGCAGGACCAGACCGAGTCCGAGCGCCTTGGCCACCGCCTCCTTCCTGGTCCAAAGCTGCAGGAATGCCCGGGGGCGCTGGCCCGGCGCCAGGTGGCCGAGCCTCACCTGCTCGGCGCCGGTGGCGCAGCGGCGAACCACGTTGTCGGCCACCGGGCGCCGCCCGGTGTCCTCGACGTCGACGCCGAGCGGCCCTTCGCCCAGCGCCACCACCACGTGGCGGCCGCTGTGGCTGAGACTGAACGACACCGGGGCCGGCGGGCCCTGCAGGCGGGGCCGCCCGTGGCTCGGGTGGCCGCACTCCTCACAGCCACGGTCGTAGCGGATGGCCACCGGGTCCACCCCCAGATGTCGGCTGAGCACCCGGCGCAAGAAGGCGTGGCTTGCCAGGTAGCGGCCCCGGGCCTCGGGTGAAGCGAAGTCGGCCATTCGGGCCCGCTCCACGTCGTCGAGGAGGCCCTCGTCGCCCACCTTCGACGAGCCATCGATCACCAGGAACGAGACCTCGACGGGGCCCTGGTCCATCACATGAAGTTACGGGTGTGGAGGGCGGAGAGCTCGGCCGCTTCCCGAGCGGGAAATCCCAGTCTCACCAGCCGCCGCTGGCGACCCTCGTCCATCTCCTGGTGGAGGGCCCGAACGGCGGAGAAGCCCGCCCCCAGCGCGGAGGGAGACCACGAACCGGCGGCCAGCACGACCAGGGCGTCGGAGACAGCCCGGTCGAGGCCCGCGGTCGACGCCAGAGCATCGTGGCGGCGCTCGACGGCGGCGGCCAGGTGGGACCGGAGCTCGGGCTCGGCGGCCAGCTGCTCTTGAAGGTGGGCCAGACCGAAGGCCACATGGCGCGACTCGTCAACCAGGACCAGGTGGCAGACCCGCCGCGTCACCGGGTCCGGCCCGTGGCGCTCGAGGAACGAGAGGAGGTGGAGGAACGTTCCCTCCCCGAGCACCGACAACAAGAAGGACGCCACCGCGAAGTCCGGCTCCTCGAAGAGGGTCTGCAGCGACGCCCGTCCCCCCACGCCCGAGCGACCGAGGGCATCGCCTCGCAGGAGGGCCCGGCGGGTGAAGACCTCGGCATGGCGAGCCTCATCGGACCCGCATGCGGGCCAGATCGATTCGGGCCAGAGGCTGGTCGATGAGCCGCTGACCGAGGTGCTCGAGGCGGGTGGCCCCCAGGTGCCCGGCCGCCTCGGTGGTGACCGCTTCCATGATCCCCACGCTGAAGGACGCGGAGAGCACCAAGAACCACGGGAGCACCACGCTCAATGCCAGGTCGAGGCCGCCTCCGTCCGTTCCCAGCATGGCGCCGGCCGGCACCACGACGGCTTCCGCCTTGACCGGAGTGGACTCGTTGCCCCGCAGGCCCAGACCATCGAAGCCTCCCGCGCGGGTCAGCCCGGGAGCATCCGAGGGAACCAGCCAGAGCGTCATCGGTCCTTCGGAGGCCAGAGGCCGGGTGGACCACACGTAGCTGTGGGCGTGGCCCGACGCGGTGACCCAGCTTTTCTCGGCGTCGAGGGCCACGTCGTCGCCCTGCGCCGTGGCCGTTGACTGGGTGGCCCAGAAGTGGCTCCGCGACCCGGCTTCGGAAAAGGCCAGCGTGGAGAGGTGGGTCCCCGTGGCGATGGCCTTGCGGACCGCTTCGGGTCCGTGGGCCTCGATGGCCGCGGTGGCCACGAAGTGCATCAAGGCGATCATGGCTGTCGACCCACAAACCTCCGACAGCCGTCTCACGACCTCGCCGGCGGCGGCCAGATCGCCGCCTCCCCCCCGACGTCGCCAGAGACCGTGAGGCCGAGCAAGCCGGCCTCGGAGAGGGCGGTGATGCCCGGGGCGGGGAAGGCCCCTTCGGCGTCGACACGATCGGCGTCGGGACCAATGACCTCGGAAAGGACGCGACCGAGCGCGTCGTTCCAGTCCTGCATGTTTCCTCCTGTTGGAAGCTCGTATGAGGGACCGCGCGGCCCCCTCAGCGACCTACAGGCGCGGACGAAGACATGCGGCAGGGTCGCCCGACCGGGCGACGTTGTCGACTGCTCAGCGACGGTGCAGCATGCTCCTCCTCCTTTCGACGGCCGGCGCTGACCGACCGCCGACCAACATAGCGCCAGCGCGGTGTCGTCGCCCGTTCGGCCGCCACCCAGAACCCACGACCTCGGGACTGGCCCAACCTTCAAGTCGACTCGAACATTGTGCTAGTGTGGGCGCGGTGGACGCAACCATGTCCATCGGCCAGTTGGCCGGGGCCACCGGCGTCGCCCCCTCCGCGCTGCGCTTCTGGGAGAGCCGGGGTCTGCTGCACCCCATCGGCCGCAGCGCGGGGGGTTACCGGCGCTACGATGCCGAGGCTCGGGCCCGGGTGGGTTTCATTCGCCGCGCCCAGGCTCTGGGGCTCTCCCTCGACGAGGTCTCCGAGCTGCTGGCCGCAGCCGACGGGGAACGCGAGGGTGCCGTGCGGGCGCGGCTGCGGCATTTGGTGGCCCACAAGCTCGACGAAACCCGCCGGCAGCTGGGCGAGCTGCAGGGCTTCATCGGCCAGTTGGAACGGGTGTGGTACCGCCTGCACGAGACCGAGGCGGGGTGTTCCTGCCGGCACCTGGGCGACTGCGCCTGCCTCCCGCCGGTGATCAACGACACCGGCCGTCTCCGACTCGTGGCCGAGCTGGGAGCGGTAACGGCCTGTGTCTGCGGATGCGAGGAGTCGGCCAATCCCTCGCCGCTCCGAAAGAATTTGCTTGACTCTCAAGTCGACTTGAAGCAGTAGGGTCGCCCACGAGGAGTCATACGGGCTCCTCAGGGAAAGGAGCCGATCCCATGGCAACCGCCGACGATGGAAACGAACGGACCTGTGAGTGCACCTGCAACTGTTGCCGGCCGGCAGAAGAGGAGAGCGAACCGGAACCCGCCACGTAGGGGCCGGCGACGGGCGGCCAACGCAGACTCAGGTGACCAGGCCCGGCGCAGTGGGCTCGTTGCCGGTCTCGGATCCCGGCGCATGAAGGTACCGCTCCAACGCCAGGCGAAGGTAGGCCGACGGCCGGTATCCGGCGACCGCGGCGCACGCGACGATATCGTCGGCTTCGCCGGGAAGGAATCCGATGTCCCGGCGGACCGGGTTGCCGGTCCGCCGCCGCCTGACTCGCCGAACGGACTCGTCGTCGGCCAGGGCCCGCACGGCCTGATAGGCCACCTCGCCCAATGCGACGTTGGCCAGCCGAGCCTGGGCATCGAGCGATTTCGACAACCCTGGTGAGATGCTGGTCTGGAGGTAACACAGGTTCCCCCGGCGGGTTCCGAAGGGACGCCCGAGCGTCGCCACGGCTATCTCCTACGCCGGGTGACGGTGAGGGTGAAGGACTGGGTGGCGGTCCCCAAGCCCGCGGTGGCGCTGAACGTCACGTTGTAGGGGCACTGACCACCACGGTGAAGGCCTGGTTGGTGGTGCCGTAGCCGTTGGTGGCGATCAGGCTCAGGGAAGAGGTTCCCGATGCGCTGGGCGTGCCGGAGATGACCGCGCTGCCGTCGTGGTTGTCCACCAGGGCCAGCCCGCCGGGCAGGGCCCCGCTCGCCGCGATGGCCGGCGCCGGGGTCCCTGTGGTGGTCACCGTGAAGGCGAAGGGAGCCCCCGTGGTGGCCGCCGCCCCCGAGGCGGAGGTGATGGCCGGGGCCTGGCCGACGATGAGGGTGAAGGCCTGGGTGGCGCGGCCCACCTGGGCGCCGACGGTGTTGGTGGCCATGATGGTCAGGGGATAGACCCCCGTGGCCTGAGACGTTCCCGACAGCAACGCCACGCCGTTGCCCTGATCAACCAGGGTGATCCCCCTCGGCAGGGCCCCGGTCTCGGTGATGGCGGGGGTGGGAGAGCCGGTGGTGGTGATGGCCACCGCCCCCGCCGCCCCCGTGGTGAAAAACGCCGAGGGGCCCGAGGTGATGGCGGGCGGGCCGCTCTGGGTGACGGTGAGGGTGAGGCTTTGGGTCACCGAGGCCACCGCGGTGGCGTTGGCGGCGCGGATGGTCACCGGATAGGTCCCGGTGCCGGTCGGGGTCCCCGATATGGTGGCGGTGCCATTGGCGTTGTCGACGAAGCTGACGCCGCCGGGCAGGGCGCCGGCCTCGGTGATGGCCGCCGCCGGGTAGCCCGTGGTGGTCACCGTGAGACTCGAGGGGTTGCCCGCCGAGAAGGTGGCCGAGCCCGGCGAGGTGATGGTCGGGGCCTCGGCGTTGAGCAGCGTGAAGGCCTGGGTCACCGAGGCGGTGTCGCCCGTGGCGCGGATCGTCACCGGATACGAGCCCCCGCTGCGGGGCGCGGGGACCCCGGAGAGCTTGGCGCTGCCGTCGTGGTTGTCCACAAAGGCCAGCCCACCCGGCAGCGCCCCGGTGATGTCCAGGGCGGGGGCGGGATAGCCGCTGGTGGTCACCGAGAAGGCGGCGCCCAGGCCCACGATGGTGGTGGTCGAAGACGGCGAGGTGATCGCCGGGGGCCCGGCCACGCCGAGGGTGAAGGCCTGGGTGGCGCTGCCCGAGGCGTTGGCGGCCACGATGGTGAGGGGGAAGGCGCCCGCCGCCGCCGCCGGGCCCGAGATCGTCGCCGTGCCGTCGTTGTTGTCGACGAAGCTCACCCCGGCGGGCAGCGCCCCGCTCTCGCTCAGCGCCGCGCTGGGCGTGGCGGTGGCGCGAACGGTGAACGAGCCGGCGACGCCGGTGGCGAAGTTGGCCGACGCCGCGGTGGTGATGACCGGTGCCGCGCCCGGGGCCACCACGGTGAGCGTGGCACCCGGGGCCAGGGTCACCCACCCGGAGCGCTCGCCTCCGTAGGGCTGGGCGAAGGGGGCGCCCGAAAGCGTCGAGCCGGCGGGCATGCTGAGCGGCACGGTCACCGCCTTGGTCCCGGTGTTGGTCACCGTGGTGGTGCCAGATGTGGTGGTGGCCTTCACCGGGGCGGGGTTGGCGGCCTGGGTGGCCGCCCATGCCGCCTGGTTGCCCAGCACCGAGGTCTCCGACGCATTGGTCGTCGGGCTCAGGGGGGCGGCATAGAGGGAGTTGTACTGGCTGACCATGGTGTCGATGAGCTTGAGGATGGTGTAGCCGTAGTCCTGGGTCTGGCTGCCCACCGTGGTGGTGGCCGGGCCCACCAGGTTCGACTGGTGGGCGTAGCTCACCCGGGGGTTGTTGGCCAGCACATGGCCCAACATGATCGCCGACTCCGACGCCAGGATCGACGCCTCGGTGGCCGGGGCGCTCAGGCACGTGGTCGACGACGACGCCACGCAGCGGCCCGTCTCGGCCACCGGCTGGCCATCGCCGCCCCGGTAGGTCCCGATGGAGACGCCCGGCGTCACATACAGCGTGTTGTACTCGTTGATCTGGTCGGTCCAATTCGAGGTGTTGTAGTAGATGTTGCTCGGATAGCGCGGTGCGGCCTGGGCCGCCCCGGTCCCGTCCGGATAGCCAATGGCGAAGCTCTGGGCCTGGCGCGAGGCGTCCGTGGCGATGTCGGTGATGCCCGCCTTGGCCAAGGCGGCGGCCAGGTTGGGGTTCTCCAACCCGGAGTGCTCACCGGTGACCAACGACTTGGCGCTGTAGTTGCTCAGCCCGTTGGCCGCCGCGAAGGCCTGGTTCAAGCCGATCTCCTGGCCGATCGACCCGGGGGTGCTCGGCGCCGCGGGCAGCCAGCGAGCGCAGTCGATGGCGGGGTTGGTGGCGGTGGGGTAGGTGTCGGTGGTGCTGGGCGCCACGCCCGGAGCCGCCGCCCCGATGTCGCTGAAGCCGTAGGTGGGCGCCGCCCCGCTCGGGTCCTCGGGGACCGAGGCAATCAACCCGAAGCTCGAGGTCCCGGGATTCTGGCGGTAGACCCGGTAGCCCCAAAAGCCGCTGCCGCCGCTGTGGGTGGCCTGTTCCGCGGCCAGGCTCGGGCCCCCGGCGTTGGTGGCGTCGGGCCAGGTGAGGCCAACCGAGGCATTGGCGCCCACCGTGGCACTCTGGGCCGCGGAGGGCTCCGACTCGCCATAGGCGGTGGTGGCCGTCACCCGGTAGGCGTAGGTGCCCGGCGCCAAGGCGCCCGAGCCGGCCGGCCCGGCAACCACCGGATTGACCGCCAGGGGCTGGAACAAGGTGCAACCGAGATAGCGGTGGGACCAGGTGTGGTTGATCCAGTTGAAGTTGGCCTGCTGGGCCAGCAACTCGTTGACCGAGGCCGCACTGTTGGGAAAGGCGGGATCGTGGCGCTGACCGGGATCGGTGAAGGTGGTGCCATTGACGGTGGTCGACCCCGAGCACTTGGCCGCCGACTCTGCGCTCGCCGTGGGTGCCGTGCATGCCCCGACGCCGTTGAAGGCCATCTCCAGGCGGATGCCGGTCGCCTTCTCCCAGTTGACTACGTAGTCGACGTCGGCGGCCGACATCAACACGTCGGGACTGTTGGCCTGGGCCACGCCCTGAGCCGCCGGTGGGCAACCCACGTCCACCGGGTCGGTGGCCGAGGGCGTGCACTGCAGGGCGGAGCTCCACTGGTTGTCAGCGATGAACACGTCGTCGATGGCCTGGCCGAAGTAGTTGCGATAGAGGCCGAGATGCACGCCGCCGCTCACCCAGCTGATCAGCCCGGGAGCCAACAACAGCCACGTCATCTGCGTGGCGTTGTAATCGAAGGTCAACACCAGCTCCGAGACGTTGGCCTGGGCATCGCTGCTCGGGTGTTGATACACCCCGGCGACCACGTTGCCCTCGGCATCGTTGATCCACGGCGTGAACGGCGCCCCGGGCGCAGCAGTGGCCGAATAGCCGTAGATCCCGGTCACGAACGGCACCGGACCCTTCAGCTCGGGCAGGGCCGCCCGGCCCGCCGGGGTCAGCGCTCCCGTGGAGCCATCGAGGGCCTGGCCGCTTTTGAAGTTCAGGCCCAGGCTGGGCGAGGGGAACACGTAGCCATCGACCTGGCGGACCCCGAAGGTGGCCTCATAGGAGCTGAGCGCGCTGAGCGCCCCGGGGGCGAAGGCGAACGGCGAGTCGGCGATGACCACCCCGTTGAAGCGCCCCGTGGCCCCGTCGCGCAGCGCCGGCAGGCTCACCGTCTGAGCGCCATAGGCGCCGGTCCCGTCGACCTCGACGAAGGCCACCCCCTCGGAGCGCAGGGCCGACGCCCACGCCGAGGTCGACGGATCCCCCGCTCCCCCCCCGACCAGCAGGACCCGCAGATCGACCGGCGCCGCTGACGCCGCCGCCGCCGGTCGGGCGCCCACCGCCACCAGGCCCGACACCACCACGGCCATCACCACCGCGGCCATCACCGCAGTGCGAAACGTCGGTCCGCTCGACCTACCTACCGTCAACAGCCGCATCTCAACATCCGATCTTGAAAGGGGAGACCCACGGGGCGCGTCCGAATCTCGTCGAGCTGGTCCCCAACCCTGGATACGGTACGGCCTTCACGGTCACGCGAGTACCCCTGACTTTCACGTGATCTTCCGCAGGCCAAGGCGCCCAACCCTGGTGATTGGTGTCCCGGTCGGCTCCGATCGAGCCGAGCACGGCCATCCGCGCCGGCGGATCGCCGGTCGGCTGGGACGTTGCGGCTAGGGTCGGGATCGTGGGTCGACCGGCAATGCCGAGTGGTCGGCGGCGCGTCGAGGAGATGGCGAATCGACGTGGAGACGTCCCCGGCCGATTACTTTGCCGGGCCGCCACCACCTCGTTGGTAGTCACCTCTCTGGCTCTGGCGGTCACTGCGTGCGGGCCGGCCAGCCGTCACCCGGCCGCACCGCAGACGGCGGGTCCCAAGCCGCCTCCGGTGGCCGCTCCCCGAGCCGGGGCGCCGTGGTGGCAGCCCGGATCCACGCCCATCGCCTGGCAATGGGAGATCGCCCACCCCCTCGATCTGGCCAGTGCCTCCGACATGGGTACCGGGGTTCGCACTGCGTCGGGCACCCCCGCCCCCAATCCCACGGTGTATGACATCGACGGCTTCTCCAACTCGGCGGCCACGGTCGCCGCCCTCCACGCCCGGGGCTACAAGGTGATCTGCTACATCGAGGTGGGCGCGGCCGAGGACTACCGCCCCGACTACGGCCAGTTCCCCGCGGCGGCCCTCGGAAGCGGCCTGTCCGGCTACCGCTCCGAGCGCTATCTCAACATCACCGACCCCCAGGTGGCCGCCACCATCAAGGCCCGCATCGCCATGTGCGCCCAGAAGGGCTTCGACGCCGTCGAACCCGACATCGACGACTCCTACACCAACCAGACCGGCTTTACCATCACCGAAGCGGACAACATCGCCTACAACCGGAATCTGGCCGCCTACACCCACTCCCTCGGTCTGGCCTGGGGCCAGAAGAACGGGGACAACGACGCGCAGTTCTCCCAGGCCCTCGAACCCACCACGGACTTTGCCCTGGACGAATCCTGCTACGAGTTCGAGACCTGCACCGACGCTGTCGGACCTTATCTCAACGCCCACAAAGCGGTCTTCGAGGTCGAGTACAAGCTGCCCACCTCCAAATTCTGCCCCCGGGCCAACGGCCAGAATCTCAACAGCGAGAAGCAGGCGGTCAAACTCGATGGTGGCCGAGAGCCCTGCCGCTGAGGTCGTCGAGAACTCCTTCGAGCGTCGGCCGGTGCCCTCAGATGACGAGGAGGAAGGTCGTCCGGATGGTTGTGTTCACATCGTTGGAGGCGACGATGTCGATGAACCCAGGAAAGGGCCGTAGAACGACGGTGGAGAAGGGGGCCCCCGTCCACCCCCACCGTACAGTAGACGGTGAGATTTGACGCCCGACGAGCCCAGGGTCAGGCGCCGGGGGGCATCGTTCGGGCCAGTTGGAGCGCCCTGGGAAGTCGTCGGATGGCGGCCTCCTCAGGAAGGAGGGCGACGATGGCGTCCATGATCTTGCCGGTATCGGAGATGGCGTCGACGCCATCGAGGTCGGCGACGGCGGGGCCCACCCGTACGGTGACACGGCGGGGACTGAGGATCTTGGTCACGTCAGGCATGCTCATCGAGCGGGGCCAGACGTGCTCGGTACCCCAAACCCCGACGGGGACGACCGCCGCGCCAGTGGCCGCCGCCAACCGGGCGGCGCCCGATCTGCCCTTCAGCTTGGGGTCGAAAAACGCCTCCCCCGTGGGAATGGTGCCTTGGGGCAGGACGAGAACGGCCTCTCCCCCTTCCACGGCTCGTCGAGCGTCATCGAATGCCGAGGCCCGGCCCGGTGGCGACGCCCGGTCAACGATGATCCCCCCGCAGGCCCGAGCCAGGGCACCGAGGACGGGGACGTCGAAGATCTCCTTCTTCCCCATGAACCGGGGATGACGACCACCTTGGAACATGGCGAGGGCGATGGCCACGGGATCGAAAGAGCTGCGGTGGTTCGCCACCACAATCACCCCGCCCTCACGGGGGAGGTGTTCTACCCCGGAGATGGAGAAACGGGCATAGGGGAACGCCGCGGGCGGAAAGAGCAACCGCAGGAGATCGAGCAGTTCCAGCCCGAAGAGCTTGTGAACGCCGGGGGGGGCATCCAGGTGGATGATCGGCCAGCGCCGTAGCACGGCCACCGGCAAGAGTCGATAGTCGGGGTTGACCACGCTGGGATGGCCCACGGCGTCGAGCAGTGGCAGGTCGAAGAAGCTGTCCGAATACGCGAAGCTGGCGCCCAGGTCGACGCTGTGGGCGCCGGCCCAGCGCCGAACGGCCCGAAGCTTGCCCACCGACCAACAAAAGCCTCCGTCGAGTCGCCCTGTGTAGCGAAGAGTTCCGTAGTCGTCCTCGCTGGTGATGTAGCGAGTGGCGACGACGTCGTCGAAGCCCAGACGTTCGGCCAAGGGGACCACCAGATCGACCGGGTTCGTGGTGGCCAGCACCACCGGACGGCCGGCTCGGCGGTGGACCTCGATGAGAGGCCGGGCGAAGCCGGCGATCTGCACCCCGAGCATCTGAGCACCCCGCTCGGCGGCGCCGATGACCTCCGCCACCGCCTTGCCCCGTAAGGCCGATGCCGCCACCCGGGCCAAGGCCATGGAGGGGAGGGACTCTCCCGCCAGCTCATAGAATCGGGTCATCAGGCCCTGGCCCGAGAAACCGGGCCGTGAGAGAAGGCCCATCTCGAACATCGCCTGATTGAACGCCGTTGCCGTCGAGGTCGTCAGAAGGGTCCGGTCGAGATCGAAAAACGCCGCGGCCAGGGCCATCGGGGCGCAAACTACTACGCCACGCTCACCAAGCAGCCACCACGCCTGTGACCCTCGAACCCGCCGAACAGCCCCTTTCCCCCCTGGAGGCACGGCGGCGCGCCGGACTCCCTACCGTCCGCTACCCCGAGGACCTTCCGGTGACCCAGAGGCGCGACGAGATCGCCCGGGCCATCGCCGAACACCAGGTGGTGATCGTGGCCGGCGAGACCGGCTCGGGCAAGACAACGCAGCTGCCCAAGATCTGCCTGGATCTGGGTCGGGGCATCAAAGGGACCATCGGCCACACCCAGCCCCGGCGACTGGCGGCGAGGACCGTGGCCGAGCGCATTGCCTCGGAGCTGAACACCACCCTCGGCTCCGTGATCGGCTACAAGGTCCGCTTCACGGATCTGGTGAGCGAGACCACGCTGGTCAAGGTTATGACCGACGGCATCCTCCTGGCCGAGATCCAACAGGATCGTCGACTGCAGGCCTACGACACCTTGATCATCGACGAGGCTCACGAGCGCTCGCTGAACATCGACTTCCTGCTCGGCTATGTGAAGGACCTTCTTCCTCGCCGCCCCGACCTCAAGGTCATCATCACCTCGGCGACCATCGACACCGCCCGGTTCTCGACCCACTTCGACGACGCCCCCGTCGTCGAGGTCTCCGGTCGCAGCTACCCGGTGGAGTTGCGTTACCGGCCGATCGATCTGGGGGGGGACGAGGGCGCAGGGGGGCGGGCCGCCCGCGATCAGACCCAGGCCATCACCGAGGCCGTCACCGAGTTGTGCCGGGAGGGTCCCGGCGACATCTTGGTGTTCCTCTCCGGAGAACGGGAGATCCGAGACACCGCCGACGCCTTGGCCCAGGCCGTCCTGGGTGAGCGCCACCCTCCCGACATCATTGCGCTCTACGCCCGCCTCGCCGTCCACGAGCAGCATCGAGTGTTCGAGGCTCACCGGGGCCGGCGGGTGGTCCTGGCCACCAACGTGGCTGAGACGTCGCTGACCGTCCCCGGCATCCGCTACGTGGTGGACCCCGGCGCGGCCCGCATCAGCCGCTACAGCCGTCGCACCAAGGTCCAGCGGCTGCCCATCGAGGCCATTTCCCAAGCCTCGGCGAACCAGCGGGCCGGTCGATGCGGACGGGTCGCCCCCGGGATCTGCATCCGCCTCTATGCCGAGAAGGACTTCGAGGCCCGGCCGGCGTTCACCGATCCGGAGATCCTGCGCACCAACCTGGCATCGGTGATCCTTCAGATGACCTCGATCGGCCTCGGCGACATCGCCGCGTTCGGCTTCCTCGACCCTCCCGACCATCGAGCCATCGCAGACGGCATCGCTTTGTTGGGTGAGCTTGGCGCCATCCACCCACCCGGCGACGGCGCGCCCCTGCGCCTCTCGAAGATCGGCCGCAAGCTGGCCCGCCTTCCCGTCGATCCCCGGCTGGGGCGCATGATCGTCGAGGCCGAGACCAACGATGCGCTGCGCGAGGTCACCGTCATCGCCGCTGCCCTGTCGATCCAGGATCCCAGGGAACGCCCCGCCGACAAGGCGGCCGCCGCTTCAGCCGCGCATGGCCGTTTCGTCGATGCCGACTCGGACTTCGCCGCGCTGCTCAATCTCTGGCATTACCTGAGCGAAACGCAGCGCCAGCTTTCGGGCAACCAGTTCCGAAAGCGGTGCCAGGCCGAGTTCCTCAGCTATCTGCGGGTCCGAGAGTGGCAGGACATCGCCACCCAGATCCGACACGTGCTGCGTGAACGGGGCGTGCGGGCCAATCGGGTCCCGGCCCCAGCCGAGGCCATCCACCGCTGCGTGCTTGCTGGACTTCTCTCACAGGTCGGGGTGCGCGACGGCGACTCACGGGAGTTCTTGGGCGCCCGCCAGGCCCGATTCGCCATCGCCCCAGGCTCGGCGCTGGCCAAAAAGCCGCCGCGTTGGGTGATGGCCGCCGAGTTGGTGGAAACCAACCGGCTTTGGGCGCGAACCGTGGCCCGGATCAACCCCGACTGGTTGGAGAGGACCGGGGCCCACCTGGTCAAGCGCAGCTACGGCGAGGCGACCTGGGACCAACGGAAGGGCTCGGCCACCGTCGTCGAGCGCGTCACCCTCTACGGTCTGGCGGTGGTAACTGCCCGACAGGTCCCCTTTGGCCGCATCAACCGTGCCGAGGCCAGAGATCTGTTCATCGAACGGGCCCTGGTGGACGGTGACTGGGACACGAAGCCTGAGTTGGTTACCGCCAATCGGGAGGTGCTCGACGACCTACGGGCCCGCCGTCGCTCCGTGGCGGAGGCACCGCAGACCACCCTGCTCGATTTTTACGATCAGCGCCTCCCCGAAACCGTTGTCTCCGGTCGTCATTTCGACACCTGGTGGAGAAGCATTGTCCACGTCGAATCCGACCTGCTCACCTTGGGGGCGGCGATGATCGTCGGTCCCGAGGCCGACGCCCTCGACCCCGACGCGTTCCCCTCCCGGTGGCAACGGGGTCGAATCGGTCTGGAGGTCAGCTACGTGTGGCAACCAGGACATCTCGACGACGGGGTGACCATCTCCGTGCCCCTGTCGGTTCTCGACCACGTTGGCGACGAGGGCTTCGACTGGCAGGTTCCCGGACTTCGCCACGAACTGGTCGTAGCCCTCATCCGGACCCTCCCCAAACCGCTGCGCCGCCATGTCGTGCCGGCACCCACCTACGCAGAGGAATTTCTCGCCCGGATGGGCCCGGGGAATGGGCCGATCACCGTCGCTCTGGCCTCCACCCTGGCCGGCATGACCGGAGAGGCCATCACCGCGAAGGCCTTTTCCTGGGCCGCCGTCCCTGCTCACTTGCGAATCCGCTTCGTGATCACCGACCGCCACGGTCGTGGCCTGGCCTCGGGCGATGACCTCGCCGCACTGCGGGTCAACCTCGACGACGGACTCCGCCAGGTCGTCATCGCCGGCGCCCACGATCTTGAGCGCCACGGGATCACCGACTGGGATTTCGCCGAGCTGCCCGAGACGGTGTCGCGTTCGTGGGCCGGCCATGCCGTCACCGCCTATGTGGCCCTGGTCGATGAAGGGAAGTCGGTGGCCATCAGGGTCCTCGATACCAAGGACGGCGCCGACCAGGCCATGGCATCGGGGACCTACCGCCTCCTGCTGCTCACTCTTCCCTCCCCCGCCGGCCGCCTGGTCCGCCAGTGGCAGAACCGCGATGGCCGACCTGAGCCCGGGGATGTCGCGTCCCCGGGCCGCCTCGGCGGCCCCGCACGATCGTTGGCCCGGGGGCTGGCGGGGACCGTGGGCAGCGAGCTGGCGGGGGATCTGGTCGGGGATCTGGCGGCCTTGGCCGAGGACTGCACGGGGGCGGCGGTCGCAAGACTGGTGGAGGCCAACGGCGGTCCAGTTCGTACCAAGGGGGGCTTCACCGTGCTCCGCGCTGCGGTACGCGACGCCCTTCCGGCCACCGCGTCGGCCATCGGGACCGAGGTCGGTGCGATCCTCACTGCGCTCACCGCCGTCGATGCCCGGCTGCATGACCTGGACCTGCGCAGCCCGATGCTGGAGGCTTCCCTCGCCGACGTCCGCCGACAGGTACGCGCCCTGGTTCGGCCCGGCTTCGTGACCGACGCCGGCGCCAGCCGACTTCCCGACCTGGCTCGCTACCTGCGCGCTGCCGAGCGCCGGCTGGAGATCCTTCCCGCGGGACCCGCCCGGGACCAGCAACGGATGCTCATCGTCCTGCGCCTGCAGGGCGAGGCCCGGGCCGTGGGGGACCGGCGAGCCGCCATCGACATCCGCTGGATGATCGAGGAGCTCAGGGTCAGCCTCTGGGCCCAGGTCCTGGGGACCCCCGAGCCGGTGAGCGAGACCCGTGTGCGGCGGGCCATCACCGAGGCCCTCCCCCGGGTCACCGCAACTTGAGCTCGGGGATCGCACTGGCCCTCGTGTCGGCCGCGGCCTACGGAGGTTCCGACTTTCTGGCCGGACTGGCCTCCCGAAGGGTGCGCTATGCCCGCGTCGCGCTGATGGCCCAGCTCGCTGCCACCGCGACGGTCCTTGTCGCCGTGCCTTTCGCCGGCGGCCATCTCAGCACCCGTGCCCTGGCCTGGGGCACTGTGGCCGGGCTGGGGGCGGCGACGGGCACGACCGCCCTGTACCGCGGCCTGGCTCGGGGCCACATGAGCGTGGCCGGCTCGATCTCGGGTGTGGGTGCGGCCGCGCTTCCCGTATTGGCCGGACTGGCCCTGGGCGACCGCCCTTCCTTGCTCACCCTGGCCGGCATCGTGTTGATCCTGCCAGCCGTCTGTCTGATCGCGGGTGGGGGTGGCGCCGGGGGGATGGTCGCCGGGCGGCGTCGGTTCGGGGGCGGTGTGGCCGAGGGGATGGTCGCCGGGGTTGGTTTCGGGTTGTCCTTCTTCGCCCTGTCTCGCAGCGGCTCCGACAGCGGGCTGTGGCCGACGGCGGCCGGCGCCATCGCCTCTGCGGTACTGATCGCCGGCTTCGCCCTGCTCAGGCCTCCCACTCCCAGGCGTGCTGGGTTCTCGGGCAGGGGGACACCGGGGGTGCCCCCGGTCGGGCTGGCGGTGCCCGTGTGGCTGATTTCCGGGCTGGCCGGCGTCAGCGCAGGAGGTGCACTTGTCGCCTACCTGTTGGCCACCCGTCGGGGTCTGCTGGCGGTGGTGGCGGTCGTGGCGTCGCTGTACCCGGCGGCCACCGTCGCACTGGCCTGGGTCGTCCTCAGGGAGCGGTCCGACCGGGCCCAGGTCGTCGGTCTGGTCTTGGCCGGCGTCGCCGTCGTGGCCATTTCCATCGGGTAGTCGGCGTCGCCGATCGTGACCCCAGGCCCCCGCCCGGCCCTCCCCGCCGGCTAACAACGGGCCGCCGGCCAAAGGCCCCCCACCTTCCCGAAACCTGCGTTCTGTGCTATCTCTCGGTCGGGTGGACCTCCGTCAGCTCCAGGCCCTGGTGGCCATTGCCGACCACGGCAGCTTCTCGGCTGCCGCCAGCGCCCTCCACACGGTGCAGTCCAACGTCTCGAGCCACGTCGCCCGTCTCGAGCGCGAGCTGGGCGTGCTGCTGGTGGACCGCCACGGCGGTTCGCTGACCGAGGAGGGCATGGCTGTGGTCGAACGGGCCCGCCACATCGCCGCCGAGGTCGATGCCGTCGTTGTCGACGTTGCCGCCCTACGCAACGAGGTGGCGGGATCGGTCCGCCTGGGCATGATCGGCACCACCGCCCAGTGGCTTGCGCCCCTCCTCCTCGACCGCCTGGCGAAGATGCACCCGAAGATCCGCCTGGTCATCGGGGACGGCACATCGGCGACCCTCGAACCCCGCCTGGTCAGCGGGGCGCTCGACGTCGCCGTGGTCAACCTGCCCCGGACCAACCCCGAGATCGTCGAACGAGCTCTCTTCGACGAGGACCTCCTGCTTGTCATCCCCCCCGGCGATCGCCTGGCCGGACGCAACGGGGTGACGATGGCCGACCTCGACGGCCGCCCGCTGCTCCTGCCGGCGCCGGGCACGATCCTTCGCGAGGAGATCGACCTCGCCGCCCGGGCCGCCGGGGTGACGCTCGATGCCAAGGTCGAGCTCGACGGCGTCCGCCTCATCGCCTCACTGAACTTCAAGGGTTTCGGTCCCGCCATCCTGCCCGCCACTGGCACTGCTGACGTTGCCGGTGACTTCACCGTCGTGCAGGTCGGGGGTCTGCCCCGCCGCCGCGTCGGGGTCATGCTCCGAAAGCGGGGACGACCCACCGCCCCGGCCCGCGCCCTCCTCGAAGTCCTCGACCATGTCGTCGCCCAGAACCTGGGCGGGCAGTACGGACTGCACCCTCCGAGCCCGTCGTGAGCGCGGGGCTCTCCCGTCGAGCTCAGATGCCGCCTCGCTCGTAGAGCTGGCGCACTACGAAGGGCAGGATCCCGCCGTGGCGAAAATATTCGGCCTCCTTGGGCGTGTCGATGCGCAGGATGACGTCGAAGCTGGCACCACCCGAAGAGTGGTGCTTGGCGGTGACCGACAGCTGCCGGGGCAGCGGCACCTCGGCGCTCAATCCCTCCAGGCCGGCGATGTCGAAGGTCTCCTCCCCGCTCAACCCGAGCGTCGCCATGGTCACCCCCTCAGCCAGTTGCAGGGGCAGGATACCCATGCCCACCAGGTTGGACCGGTGGATCCGCTCGAAGCTCCGGGCGATGACCGCCCGGACGCCGAGCAACGCCGTCCCCTTCGCCGCCCAGTCACGCGATGAACCTGATCCGTACTCCCGCCCCGCCAGGATGATCAGGTCGATGCCCTCGGCCCGGTAGCGCTGGGCTGCGTCATAGATGGCCATGACCTCGCCGTCGGGAAGGTGACGGGTGACACCGCCCTCGGTTCCGGGGGCGAGTTGGTTGCGCAAGCGGATATTGGCGAAGGTCCCCCGGATCATCACCTCGTGATTACCCCGGCGCGCGCCGTAGGAGTTGAACTCCCCCGACCCGACCCCCCCGTCGACCAGCCACCGTCCGGCCGGCCCGTCGGGCCGGATGTCGCCGGCCGGCGAGATGTGATCGGTGGTCACGCTGTCACCGAGGAAGGCCAGCACCCGGGCGCCGCGGATGTCGGAGAGCTCTCCGGGGGTGGCAGCCATTCCATCGAAGTACGGGGGGTGACGGATGTAGGTGGACCGGTTGTCCCACGCAAAGCCCTCACCCTCCGGGATCTCGAGGTTCTGCCAGCGCTCGTCGCCGTCGAAGACCCCTTGGTAGGAGGTCCGGAACTGCTCAGCGTTGATCGACGCCGAAATGGTCTCGGCGATCTCGCCCGGCGAAGGCCAGATGTCGCGCAGGTACACGTCATTCCCCTCGGTGTCGGTGCCGAGCGATTCGTTGACGATGTCGACATCCATGGATCCGACCAGGGAGTAGGCCACCACCAGCGGTGGCGACGCCAGGTAGTTCATGCGCACATCGGGGTTGATGCGGCCCTCGAAGTTTCGGTTGCCCGAGAGCACCGACACGGCGGCCAGGTCACCGTCGGCGATGGCTTGGGAGACGGCGGGAACAAGTGGGCCACTGTTTCCGATGCAGGTCGTACATCCGAATCCCACCAGGTTGAAGCCGAGCTTGTCGAGGTAGGGAGTCAGTCCCGACTTCTCGTAGTAGTCCACCACCGTGCGGCTGCCGGGGGCCAGGGTGGTCTTGACCCAGGGCTTGGCCCGGAGCCCCTTGACCACGGCATTTCGGGCCAGCAGTCCGGCGGCCATCATCACCTCGGGGTTGGAGGTGTTGGTACAGCTGGTGATGGCGGCGATGACCACATGACCGTGGTCGATCTCGAAGGTGGTGCCGTCGTCGAGGGCCACCGGCGTCGGATTCGACGCCCGGCCCAGGACCGACGCGGGGTCCGGCGGCCGGACCGGCACCACTTCGCTCCGTACCCGACGACCCAGCACTCCCCTCAAGGCCGTCCGAAATTCCGCCCTGGCCTGGTCGAGGCGGACCAGGTCCTGTGGTCGAGCCGGGCCGGCCAGTGACGGTACGACGGTGGACAGGTCGAGTTCGAGGCGCTCGGAAAAGACCGGCTCGGCGCTTGGGTCATGCCACAGCCCCTGGTCCTTGGCGTAGGCCTCCACCAACGCGATGCGCTCCTCGGAGCGCCCGGTCAGTCGAAGGTAGCGGAGCGTCTCGTCGTCGATCGGAAAGATGGCGCAGGTGGAGCCGTACTCGGGCGACATGTTGCCGATGGTGGCCCGGTTGGCCAGCGGCAAGCGGGAGATCCCCTCGCCGTAGAACTCCACGAACTTGCCTACCACGCCGTGGCCACGCAGCATCTCGGTGACGGTGAGGACCATGTCGGTGGCCGTCGATCCCTCGGGCAGCGATCCCGAGAGCTTGAAGCCCACCACCGGGGGAATGAGCATGGAGACCGGCTGGCCCAGCATGGCCGCCTCCGCTTCGATGCCACCCACGCCCCAGCCGAGGACCCCGAGGCCGTTGATCATCGTGGTGTGCGAGTCGGTGCCGAGCAGGGTGTCGGGATAGGCCAGCCCGTCATCGGAGTCGAAGACCACCCGGGCCAGATATTCCAGATTGACCTGATGACAGATGCCGGTGTCAGGGGGCACGACTCGGAGATTCTCGAACGCCCTCTGTCCCCAGCGCAGGAATTTGTAGCGCTCCTCGTTGCGAGCGAGCTCCAGCGCGGCATTCCTGGCGTAGGCATCGGGCGTCCCGTGGACATCGGCGATGACGGAGTGGTCGATGACCAGCTCGGCGGGGATCTGCGGGTTGACCAGAGCCGGATCCCCGCCCAGGACGGCCATGGCGTCGCGCATGGCGGCCAGGTCGACCACCGACGGGACACCGGTGAAGTCCTGCATGAGGATCCGGGCCGGCGAGAAGGCGATCTCGGTGCCGGGATGGGCGGCGGGGTCCCAACCGGCCACGGCTTCGACATCGGCGCTGGTGACCGTCCCGTCCCCCTCGTGGCGCAGCAGGTTCTCCAGGAGGATCTTCAGCGAATACGGAAGTCTGGTCACATCGAAGCGGTCGGCCAGGGCATCGAGCCGGTAGATGCCGAAGCGCCGCTCCCCCACCCTCAGATCTGATCTGGCCTCGAAACTGTCGCCGTTGGTCGCCATGGCCGGTCCTTTCGGGGGTCGTCAGGCGCCGCTCGGACCCGCGCCGTGGCGACCGGGCCATCATAGGGGAATGTCCTCGGGTGGGACCCAGCCCCCGGGGGACGCAGGCCTGGACCTCTAAGCTCACCGCCCATGGAGGCTCTCTCCCCCGAAGAGCTCAGGGTGTTGGGATCGCTGATCGAAAAGGAAGCCACCACACCCGAGCACTACCCCTTGACCATGAGCTCTCTGGTCACGGCCACCAACCAGACCTCCAACCGCAACCCGCTGGTCGCTTACGACGCGCCGTTGATCACCCAGGTCCTGGCCCGCCTGCGCGACCTCGGCCTGGCCCGGGTGGTGCACAGCCCGAGCAACCGGGCCGAAAAGTACCGTCATGTCGTCCATGAGGCCTGGGGCCTGAGCGCCGCCGAGCTGGCGGTCCTGGCCGTCCTGGCCCTCCGGGGCCCCCAGACCGTCAACGAGCTGCGGAGCAGGACCGAGCGGTATGGGGATCTCCAGGACATGGGCGGCGTCGACGGGATCCTCCACCGCTTGCGCAATCGCTACGAGCATCCCTACGTGGTGCGGATCGAACGCCAGCCCGGTCAACGCGAGGAGCGCTGGGCCCACCTTCTGGCCGGCGAGATCATCGATGTGCCTGCGGCCCCCGGGCCACCGTCAGGTCGGGGAGCCGCCAACGCGGAGCGGGTCGCCGTCCTGGAGGGTCGAGTTTCGGTGCTGGAGGACACCTTGTCCGTTTTACGCAGTGACGTGAACCAGCTCCTGGAGCTCCTGCGCTGAGATGTCTTCAATTCCGCTTCGATACTCGCTCCGTGACGACCTGGTGACCTACAGTGCATCCGAACCCGGGGACCTCGCAGAGCGGACCGCTACAATCCGCTCGAACGGGCCTACCGCTACCGATGTTGGTCCCACGCTGCATGGAGGCACGATGAAGGTTGGATTGTTCCGAGTCACGACCCTGATGGGTGTTACCTGCCTCATCGGGTCCTACCTCGCCAATCCCATGGTTGCCAGTGCCGCGTCGAGCGCGCCGGTGCCGTTCAGCCAGGCCGTCTTCGGCGGGTACAGCACTGGTACCGAGGTCCAGGTCAGCGCGGTGACCGCGGGGACCACCTCGCTGGCCAACGTCGGACAGGGCCTTTCGAGCGCCAGCGTGAACACCGCGGGGCTGACGTCGCCCATCACCTCGGAAACCGGAAATCCGGTCAACCCCGCCCAGCCCGCATCGGTGAAGGCCTACGCGTCGGGCTCGGGACTTCAGGTGGGCCTGGCCGGTACGGCGGCCCAGCAGCAGTCGTTGCTGGTCGGCAAGGCGGAATCCGTGGCTCCTCCCATCTCGCCGGTGGTCGACAAGAAGCTCGGTCCAATCAACCTGGCCCCGCTGGTCACGGCCACCGCCCTCAACGGCCGGGCTGCGACCGTGTTCGACCCGATCGGGCAGTCCTGTACCCTGGGACAGCCGCTCTCCTTCGGTCGAGGCGACGCCGCCAACGCGTTGCTCCTGCCGCTTCCGGGCGCGGCCCCGGTGGTCAAAACCGCCGGCGCCAACTCCGTGTCCGACACCTTCTTGAGCTCCAACGGTGACGGGACCTTCGGCCTCACCAGTGAGGCCTCGGAGATCATCGGTCCCGTTACCGTGAACCTCCTGGGCGTGGCCACCCTGGCCGTCACCGTGGCCGGGTCCACGCCCGACTCGCCCGTCGTCCTTGACGCCGTGACCACCGGCAACGGCACCGGCGCCTCGGTGAAGCTGGCCAGCAACGACGTCATCAACGTGACCCTGGCCGTCGGCGCAGGTGCTCCGATGTCCATCCCCGGCTTTCCGATCTCAGTCGCTCAGCTGGGCCCGAACGGTGTCCACATCGACCTGAACACCGCCACCTTGGGTACGGCGGCCAACGGTCTGGTCACCGCCCTCACCGGTGCCATCCAGAACTTTCCCGCCCTGGGACAGGCGCTGGTCACGCTCCTCGGTCCCGCCTCGCCGATCACCCCGCTCGTCACCAACCTGTTGAACGGGGTGGGAGGCGCTCTGGCCCCCATCGCCAACATCAGCCTCGGCAGCCTCGACGTCGACGGCGTCCCCCACGCCATCGGAGGCTCCGTCAGCTCGCCGCCCACGGTCATCGGGGGCACGGCGGCGTCCGGGGCGATCGACCTCATCCACCTCAACCTCGGCCTGAGCCTCTCGGTGCTCAACGGGACGCCCACCACGCCCCTGGGCATCGCCAACCTCTTCGTCGGTCACCTGGAGACGGCGGCGGCCCTCAAGGCACCCATCACCTGTCCCATCCCGGTGATCAAGACGGCCAATCCCGCCTCCCTCACCGCCGGTAACGACTTCGTCTACACCATCCAGGTGCCCGATCCCGCCAAGCTGGCCTTCCTGGCCTGCAGCCTGATCAACCTGAGTGTGGTCGACACCATCAGTGACGCCCCCAACCTCGGCATGGCTACCTTCCAGGTTCTAAGTGTCAACGCCGGCGGCAAGATCAACCAGACCTCGACCACCAACGCCACCGTGACCTGGAACAACCTGAGCTACGTGATCGCCCCGGTGGGCCAGCCGCCCAATCCGCCGGTGACCCTGACCATCACCGTGGCCGTCCCAAAGAACTCGCCGGCCGGCACGATCCAAGACGTCGCCGTCGCCTCGGCCACGGCGGCGGGATGTACCGGGGGGGCCAGCGGGGTGGCCAACCTCGGTGGCATCAACGGCACGGTGCTGACGGGCTTCACCCAGCTCACCGCCCCCAAGGTGAATCCGGCGGCGGCCACCCCACTGTCGACCAAGGTTGCCGCCGGTCCCCGGGCCCTGCCCCGCACCGGTGGTGAGGGCGGTCTGTGGCAGCCCGCTCTGGGGATCGGCATGCTGATTCTGGGCGGTGGGGCCCTCGGCCTCGTCCGCCGCAGCCGCCGACGTCTCCTGGGCTGATCGAGCGCAGCTCCCCGAACAGCGACTTGTCGAGGCACCGCCCCGGTCCGGTTTTCCTTACCGGCCGGGGCGGTGCTGGGTCCTTGTTAGCCTCCCGAGGCCATGGCCGAGACCCGTCCCCTTGCCGTCAACATCTACCGCGACACCCGAAGCGGGACGCTCAGCTCCGCCGACGTAGGCCGCCGCATCCGCTTGGCCGGGTGGATCGCGGCGCGGCGCGACCACGGTGGACTGGTCTTCGTCGATCTGCGCGACGCAGGAGGCGTCACCCCGGGGGGGATGGTGCAACTGGTGTCGCACCCAGGCGACCGGGCCTTCGACGTCCTGAGCGGGCTGCGGGTGGAGAGCGTCGTGTCGGTGTCGGGGGAGGTGGTGAGCCGGACCCCCGAGACGATCAACCCCCGCTTGGACACCGGCGAGGTGGAGGTCGTCGTCACCGATGTCGAGATCCTGTCGAGCGCCGATGTCCTGCCCTTTCCCGTCGAGGGAAACGCCGAGGTGGGCGAGGAGGCCCGGCTCCGCCACCGCTATCTGGATCTGCGCCGCGGCCCCGTGGTCGAGCGTCTGGCCAAGCGGGCCCGATTCGCCCACCTGGTCCGAACCCATCTGGCCGATCGGGGCTTCCTCGAGGTGCAGACCCCGATCCTGACGGCCTCGTCACCGGAGGGGGCCCGAGATTTTCTGGTTCCCAGCCGGGTCCACCCGGGCGAGTTCTACGCCCTGCCCCAAGCCCCCCAGCAGTTCAAGCAGCTCTTGATGGTGAGTGGGATCGAGCGCTATTTCCAGATCGCCCCCTGCTTTCGCGACGAGGCCTCGCGAGCCGACCGCAGCCCTGGAGAGTTCTACCAGATCGATCTCGAGATGGCCTTCGCCACCCAGGAGGACGTGTTCGGGGAGGTCGAGCTCCTCATGCACCGGGTGGTGAGCGAGCTCAGCACGAAGCGGGCCAACCATCCGTGGCCGAAGGTCGCCTTCGCCGAGGCCATGGATCGCTTCGGCACCGACAAGCCCGACCTTCGCTTCGGCCTGGAGATCACCGATCTCACCGCCGCCCTGGGCGGGAAGACCGATCTGCCCATGTTCACCCAGGCCCCCGGGCGCGGGCAGGTCATCCGGGCTCTTCGCGTCCCCGGTGCCGCCGGCCGGCCCCGACGGTGGTTCGACGACTTCGCCGAGGCGGCGCGAAAGCTCGGGGCCATCGGAAGCTGGCTGCAACTCGATCCGGCCGGCACCAAGGGCCCGCTGGCCAAGAAGCTCACCGACGAGGAGATAGCGACGTTCCGAAACAGCGTCGCCGCCGAGGCGGGCGACGCCGTGCTGAGCGCCGTCGGTCCTCGCCCGGCGGCATCGGGGGCCCTCGGCGGGGTGCGAACGGGCCTGGGCGGCGAACTGGGCCTGGCCGACCCCGACGAGCTGTCGTTTTGTTGGGTGGTCGACTTTCCCATGTTCGAACGCAACGCCGACAGTGGCGAATGGGAGTTCTCCCACAACCCGTTCTCCATGCCCCAGGGCGGTCTTGACGCGCTTCGAGATCAGGACCCTGGAGACATCCTGGCTTACCAGTACGACCTGGTCTGCAACGGGATGGAACTGTCGTCAGGGGCGGTGAGAAATCATCGCCCCGACGTTATGGAAGCCGCCTTTGCCCTCGCCGGTTACGGCCCGGAGCGCATCGGGGAGTCATTCCCCGCCCTCTGGAACGCCTTCCATTTCGGTCCGCCCCCCCATGCCGGTATCGCCCCGGGCTTCGACCGAATCCTGATGCTCCTGGAGGACCAGGCCAACCTCCGAGAGGTCATCGCCTTCCCCCTCAACCAGACGGGAAGGGATCTGCTGATGCATGCCCCTGGCCAGGTCAGCGGCGGTCAACTGCGGGAGTTGCATCTCCAGGTCGTCCCCCCCGCCGGATGACCCTTGTCGCCGCCGTTCTGGCCGTCGGCCTGATCGTCGGCCTGATCGTCGTTCTGGGTGCCCTGGTCGGCGTGCTCCGCTCCCGCGAGCGCGCCGCCCACGCCGCTCGCCGGGCCGCCGCAGACGTGGAGGAACGGCTGAGACGGGCCGAGACCGACCGCCACGCCGCCTTCGATATCGGCGCCCAGGCCGAGAGGGCGGCCACGGCCGCCACCCGCCGGGCCGCCGAGGCCGAGGCCCGTCACGCCGAGCTTCCCTCGACCGTCCCGGTGGCCACCGATGCCCAGGGGCGTCTCGAAGCCCTCTGGCTTCTCACCAGGCTGGCCACCACCTGGGAGCAACGCCACGCCGCCGGCCTGTCCACCGCAGCCGCCCGCTTCGGCGACGGTGCCCTCGGCGACATCCTGGCCGGTGAGGTCAGCCGCATCCGGGAGGAGGCCGGCACCCCCGGATCGGTCCAGGTGAGCATCGACCCGCCTCCCGACGCGGCCGAGGCGATCGTGATGGTCCGCTCTATCCAGCTCCTGCTCAACGCCCTGGCCCGCCACTGCCAGGGCTACGATCTGTCGGTTCACCGCTCCGAACGGGGGATCACCGCCATCGTGATCTGTGAAGGCTTCGACGGGCCCGACACGGTGGCCGACGACACCACCGCCGTGCTGGTGGCGGTGGCCCCGGCCGGCGGTGACGTGGATCTCGACCGTGACCCCGACGGGCGGCTGCGGGCCCGACTCAGCTTTCCGGCCAGCACCAGATCATGCTGATGCCGGGCGGCAAGGCCACCCCCGCCACTCCCGCCGTCTCGCTCGTCGCCGTCACACCCTCCCGGTAGCTTCCCCACAGGTCCTCGACGCTCGGGGCTCGGACCGGCTCCCTCGACCCTGCACACGAGGAGGCACGATGCGATGGCTACACCCGACGTTGTACTGGATGCGCTGGAGGCGGCGACGAGGCCCGAGGACCCACCGGCCTGGTTCGAGGTTTTCTCCGACGAGGTGAGCCGGACCTTGGCCCTGCTCCGCCATGATGACCCGGGCGAGCTGTTCGGCTGGGTCTCGACCACCGACTGTGAGGCCATCGGTGTCGTGGCCGGCGGCTGGGGCCGTCCGGCGAGCCTCGACCTCGACGGTCCGGCCGCGTCCCAACCCGATGCCCCTGCTGCGCCCCAACGGGTCCGGGTGATCGTCGTGGTCGGCCGAGACGGTATCGTCGGGTCCCGCACCACCCTCGGCGACGGATCGGTGCTCAACGGGGGTTGCCGGGGCGGTCGACTCTTCGACGCCGTCCATCGAAGTCTCGGCCTGCCCACCGATCCGGCCCCGGTGAGCTCGGCGCCGCTCATTGGCGACCTGTGGCTGGCCGGTGTGGTGTCCGCGGGCGAGGGCCTCGGCCGTAAGCTCGGGTGGGCTGAGGTCACCGCCCAGCACCCGGCCGTCCAGGTGCTCATGGAGCGAGGCCACCCGCTCCGCGCCGCCGAGATCGACGCCGTCATCCGTGTCGCCCCCCGGGCCTGGACCTGGGAGCGCCTGCAGGCCGACACCGTGGCGGGCGCAGGGTTGAGCGACCTGGTGGCCCCCAGCATCGCCGCGTGGATGGACCAGGGCATGTTCGCCCGCTGGACTCTGCGACACCACGGCGATGCCCGAGACCTCTGGGGTCGGGCGTCGGCGATGCTCGACGACGAGGCCGTCATCCGCCTGGCCCAAGCGCTCGATGCCGCCGAGGTCGCCGCGGATGACGCCGCCGAGGTCGCAGACATCGATCACCCACCGGCCACGGCGAACGCCGTCGATGCCGGCGCTCGGGGCGGCCCATCGGCAAGGTGACTCCGGCGCACCATGCAAGGAGAGAGCCGTGGCCAGCGACAGATCGACGACGGCCGGGCGGGGGCGGTTGGCCCGCCTCGGCGCCGAGCGGGCCGCCGCTGCGGTGGCCACGGCGGCGGGCGTTCCCCCTCCCCTGTCGCGCCTGGTGGCCCAGCGGGCCGTTCCCTTCGTGGTCGTCGCCGCCCGCCGACAGGCCCGCCGCGCCCGGAGACTGTGGCTGGCGGGCGGTGCGGCGATCGCCGCTATCGCCGTCGTCGTGGCCGCCACCAGCGGCATCCGGCCTCAGATCGACGCCGTGGTCACCGCCCAGCGCACCACCCCGGCGGCGCGCGCCGACATCCCCGCGCCGTACCTGACCGCCTACCAGCGGGCCGCAGCATCGGTCCGGCCTCCGATCCCCTGGGAGATCCTGGCCGGGGTGGGCAAGGTGGCGACCGATCACGGCCGCCGCTCGCCCTATGACGACATCGACCGGGGGACGGCACCCAACGCCTCGTACCCCGAGGTGATCCCGCCCATCGCTTCCGCCCCGCCCGCTCCCGCCCAGGCCGGACCTTCGCTCAGCCCGGTGACGCCGGCAATCGCCGCCCCCGACACCGAGCTTGCCACCGACCCCAACAACGTCGAGGCGTTCCTGGCCGGCGAGCGCCAGGTCGAGTCCGGGGGCAACTACGCCCAGGCCTCCTCCGGAGCGACCGGGGCATACCAGTACATCGACTCGACCTGGGCCTCCGAAGCCCGCTCGGCCGGCTACCCGCAGTATGCGTCCAACCCGGCGTCCGCCGCCCCACCGACCATCCAGGACTCGGTGGCCGCCTACAACGCCGAGCACCTCTTCGCCCAGTACCGAAACTGGTGGTGGGTGGCCGAGGCGTGGTACTTCCCGCGATGGGCGGGCGATCCTGCCGAGCAGAACTCGGTTCCGTATCCCGATGCCGGCAACACCCTGACCATGGCCCGATACGCCCACGCCGTGTATTCGGCCATGGCCACCTCAACCTCGGTCCCCTCCGCCGCCGGCGCCTCAACGGCCGGCCGCCCCGCCGCCGCTCCGACACCGGGGCCTCCCAGTCCCGCGGGCCCCTCTGCGCCGGAAGGCTCGGGACCGCTGCTGTTGACTCCGGAACCGGATCGCTCGGCCGGAGCCGACTTGCAGGCCGTGGACTTCGCCGCCGATCTCCTGGCCCGGGCCGCCGGCCCCCTGGAGGAGCAGACCTGGCAGAAACTCGGCCTGCCCAGCTCCATCGCCGGCCGCCCCCTCGACGACCCCGACGCCCGGCGGTTCTGGGCCGAGGTTCTGCCTCGTCTGCCGGTAGCCAATGGCGTGGGTATCGGCCAGTCGGCGGCGGCCGGCGGACCCGCCGACACCATCCCCGCAAGCGGCCCTGAAGGCCGCCCCCCAGCCCCGGGGCCGGGCGACGGCTATCGGCCGATGTCCCGCTTCGCCACCGATCTGCTGACCAATCTGGCCCTCCCGGTCACGGAGCCCAATATCACCGCCCTGCAGGCGTGGGCCTCGGGTGAAGGATCTCAGGCCGCCTTCAATCCGCTCGACACTACCCAAGCCGAGCCCGGGGCGACGGCGTTCAACGCCAATGGCGGCGTCCCGGTCGAGAACTACCCCGACTACCGCACCGGGTTGGCCGCCACCGTGGCCACCCTGGAGCCGGGCGGGCGGCCTGCCCCCCTCTACGCCAAGGTCATCGATGCCCTGCGGGCTGGCTCGAGCGCCGAGGCCGTCGAATCCGCAGTGGCCGCGTCGCCGTGGGGAACCCGTGCCTTCCCCGATCCGAGTTTCCAGGCGTTGGCCAACTTCCCCGGCCTCCCGGCGTCGCTTCCCGCCGGAGAATCCCCCGTGATACTCACCGATCTGCGGGGGGCGGCGCCCTGGACCACCCGCAGCGTGGCCAGCGGCGTCGACGCTCACGCCCCGGCCGACGCCTTGACCATGGCCGCGTACTACGCCGGGGTCACCGCGGATGTGACGCCGGCGGCGGGAGCCCAGTATGCCGCTACCGCTTCGGTCCCAGCGGACTACCGGCTCCCGCCGGGTACCCCCCCGGCGGTGAGCATCGCCATCTCCATGGCCGAGGCGCAGCTGGGCAAGCCCTATGTCTACGGGGCGGAGGGACCCGACAGCTACGACTGCTCCGGGCTGGTCATGGCCGCCTACGCCTCCGCCGGAATCTCCCTGCCCCGCACCACCTACGACCAGTATCTCGCCGGCCAGGCCGTGGCCGCCGGCGACCCCCAAGGTCTCCGGGCCGGGGATCTGCTGTTCCTGATGGGTTCTGACGCTCGCGGGGCGGCACCGGGCCACGTCGGGATGTACCTGGGGGTCGGCCAGGTCATCGACGCCCCCTATACCGGCTCCGTTGTGCACATCTCCCCGATCGACTCGTGGATTCCCAAGCTGGTCACCGTGCGCCGGGTGGTGGCGCAGTGAACGGAGCCGGCGGCGACGATGTGGTCATTCCGTGGTGGCTGCGGGTGGGCGGCACAGCCATCGGCCTCACCGTGACTGCGGCTGCGGTCATCTCCGGCCTCGGCCATCACCCGCCGACCACCGCAGCTGACGCCCGGCCCCGTCGGCCAACCCCCTCGGTGCTGGGCGGACCGCCGTCCATCGCCGCGAGCGCCGCCCCGGGCGCGACGCCAACCACCACCTCCCCGGTGAGCCCTTCTGGACCCGGACCTGGAGCCGTCGGCCCCCTCGCTCTTCCGATCCCGCTGGCCGCTGGGGGGTTCGCCGATCCGGCGGCCGTCGCCGCCGCGTTCGCTGCCGCCTATCTGACGTGGCGCGCCCCCGACGGACCCCCGAGCGCGGCGGCGCGCGTCGCGCCGTACATCACATCCGCCCTGCGGGCCCGTTTCCCCCAACCCAGCTCCGGGCAGTCTGCAGCGCCCAGTGCCGTAGCCGTCGTCGACGCCGAGCGGGTGGTGTCGGATTCGGCCGCCACCAAGGTGTTCGAGATCGCCGCCACCCGCCATCTTCTGGGCCAGAACGGGACCGCTCTCGCCGTCGCCTCCACCGCCTCGATGGCTGTAGCGGTCGACCGCCAGGCCAACGGTGCGTGGCTGGTGGGATCATTCTCGCCGCCCCGCGACTAGGGCACGCTCTCGGCAAGGTGGCGCTCGTGGCCCCGGCGCTTCTCGACCTGTGCCCCCGGGCAGCCAGGGCATGTCGGCGCTTCGTCCTCATCGCCCGCCGGGGACGGCTACCCCGGCCATTCCGCCGGCTGGCCCGGGCCGCCACCCGCCTCGGTCTGCTTACCGGCGTCGTGGTCGGGGTCACCTCGGTAGCGGCGCTCGCCGATGCGCCGGGCGGGGGAACCGAGGCCTCGCCCCTGCCCCTGCTGCGGTGGACCAATGCGGTGGCCACCATCCATACCCACTACGGGGTGGGCTCGGTGCTCAGCGCCGGGGACCCATTCTTGACGGCCATCTCGGCGTTGGTGTTCCAGATCTCCGCCCTGCTCTGGCAGGTGCTGGGAACCCTGGTCCACGCCGCCCAGGGCGCCAGCACCGTCCACTTCACGGTGGAGCGGATCAATCCGATCTACCACCAGATCGGCGCCGGCCTCCTCGGTACCACGGGAGACAGGTCGATCGTGGTGATCGTCGTGCTGGCCGCCTCGGGGATGGTCGCCTACCAGGCCTACCGACGAGGTTCGGGCATCGGCGGGGCTCTTCGGGGCCTGGCCGGCGTGCTCGGCCCTGTGGGGCTGCTGGCCGTCACCGTCCAGGTGGCCGGGAACGTGCCGTCGGCCACGATGGATGCCCCCGGGTCCCCGGCGTGGGCGGTCGGTGCCGTCACCGGCTGGACCGACACTCTCTCGGGAACGGTGGCCGCAGTGTTCGAAGGCCTTCGACCGGTCGGCGGGGAGAGCCATCACGACACCGGGGTGGCCGACTGCACCCGCTACATTGCCGGCCTCGAAAACCGCTACGCGGAGCGCAATCACCTGGCGGGCGCCGGCCCGGCAAAGCTCCAGGCGGCCGACAGCATCGTGTTGTCCCAACTCTGGGAGTCTGCGGTGATGCGGCCATGGGTCAGCGCCCAGTTCGGCGCCGGTCCTCTGGGGGACAAGGCGTTCTGCCACCTCTTGGAGGTTCAGGGCGACGTGTCCGCCGCCGACCAGGTCCTCGCCATGCAGTCCGATGTCCCGAACGGGACCTTCTCGCCAGGGTCGGGCCCGACCTGGAGCCAGCTCATTCATGATGCTGGCGAATACGTGGGCCCCGGCCATCCCCGCTATGTCGTCCTGCTCGGTCCCGGCTATGCCCACGGCGACGACGACCTGCGTCGCAACATGATCGCCTGGGCGACGTGTGACTACATCGGCAGGCCAGCCGGCGACGACGGCTGGACGGTGAACCCGGCGTTCGCCAACGTCTTCGAGACACCACCCAACGACGGTGTCCGCACCTGCTCGACGTGGTGGAACGCCGGAAACACCAAGCCACCGCCCACCAACGGCACCCTGACCACCAATGGCCCCTTCGACTTCCAAGATGAGAACACCATCCAGACCGCCACCACCCATTCGGTGGATTCGGCCCAGGCCCGGGGCTACATCCAGGGCCTCAACGGCCACAATGCGGGCCTGGCGGCTTCCACTGCCCTCATCGCCCTGGTCTCGTCGGTCACCTACGCCTGGAGCCTCGGGGGCCTGGCTCTGGGTGTGCTCATCGGCAAACTCAGCCTCATCATCCTGGTGGCCTGCACCCCCATCTTTCTGCTGCTGGGCGCCATCCCCTCGGCCACGACGAGGCGGGCGGCCACCAAGGCATTCGGCCTGCTGTTCGCTGCGCTGCTCTCGACGTTCACCTTCTCGGTGCTGATGGGCCTGCTGCTGTTGTTCATCGGCCTGCTCCAAAGCGTCTCTGCCGGCCTGTTCGACACCCCCGGGACGGTGGCCGGCCTGGTTGGGGGACTCGTCCCTCTGGCCGCTCTGTACCTGCTCAGAAAGCTGCTGCGCCTGGTGGGAATGGACTCCATCACCTCGCTGCGGGGAGCCATCAAGACCACCGCGGCGTTCGGCCGGATGGGCGCCGGCACCAGCCGACCGGCCGATCTGCTGGCAACACTGGGCGGCCTGTCCATCCTCTCCAGGCTCTCCAAGCGCTCAGAGTCGACGTCGCCCGCCGGAACCGGCGGTGACCCTTCGACCGCCGGAGGGCGGCCCGGAGGTCGCCGTTCGTCGCCCGTGAGCAAGGATCGACCCGATCCCGCGGCGGCGGCGGGGCCGCCCACCCCGGCCCTGGCGCCCCTGGCCTGGAACGAGACCTGGAAGCGGCTGCGGACCGGCCCCAACCCGGCGCCCGCTCCGCCGGCCCTACTCCCCCTGCCGGCCGGCCCCCCAACCTCTGCGGCGGTCCGGGCCGTCCTGGCCACGCCGGCGGCGAGCGGCTCTACGCTCCGTGCCGTCGGGGGTCCTCGCCCCGCCGGCGCCCTTCCCACCTCACCCCGGCTTCCAGCCGCCCTTCCTGGCGCTCCTGACCCGGTCGGCGCCGGATCCGCCCGGACCCTGCCCACCCTCCCCCTTCGATCGGGGGGGCCGCCCGTACCGGGGGGCCGGCCCGAGTTGGGAAACCCGGCCGACGTCGGCATCGGCCCCGGCGGAGCGGGCGTCGAGAGGGTGGTGGCACGCTACGACGCGGCGACCGGGCTGCTCATCGCCGGGCCGGGGGACGCCCACCACCCCCAGGCGACCGCGGCGACCGCCCTCGGAGCGAACCCCGCGCCGTGAGCCCTCCGGGGCCGGTCGTGGAGTTGAGCGCCGGCGACTTCGCCCGGCGCGGTCTCGATCCGCGGACCGACGCTCCCCTGGCCGACGCGGCGGTCGGCGCCCTGCGCCAAAGCTTGGCCCGCTGGCTGGGCATCGGGCCCGGCGGCGTGATCGGGTTTCCTTTCGCCTCCCTGCCGCCGGTACCCAGGCCCTACGGCAGGCGCGGCCCCGGTGGGCGGCGACTGCCACCGGGGATCACCTGCGCGGGGGCCGGCCATCCCCTGTGGTGGCTCGACAGCCACAGCGCATGGCGCGATCCCGACGAGGGTGAGCTGGCCTACGGGGTCCGCCTCGTTCTCGAGTTGCACCATCGCGGGCTGTGGATCCCTGGGGAGGGACCCGTCGACGTCCTCGCCACCCGGTTGGCGTGGCCGCCCGACGGCGCCGAGCGCCGGGCCCGGGTGGCCACCTGTGCCGCGGGGGGCTGGGACCGCGAGCTTTCCCAGCTTGAACTGGGCCCGGGCGGGCCCGGCCGGGCCGATCTGCGCCGGGCCGCCCAGGAGTTCCTGGCCCCCCGACTGGAACTGGGTGAGGTTCTCGAAGCTCGGATGGCCGGCGCCCGCCGTTCGGCGCTGGGCGAGAGCCTCCGCCTCATGGAACAACTCGACCGTGCCCGCCCCCATCTGGCCTTGAGGGTCGAGCGGGCGGCCGGCGAGCTTCGAGACCATGCCCGACGGGGTGGCAGTCGGCCTGCGACCCTTGAGCTGCGAAGGAACCTGACCCGAGCGCTCGACGAGTTGGTGGCCGGCGTCGATCGTCATGCCCACACGGCACCAGGTGGCGCCACCGTGGCGAAGCCAACCCGCAGCGCAGAGCGGGCAAGCAGGGCTGCCGCCATCCTCGGCGCCATCGATGCCGACCCGGCGGCCGCCGAAGCATTCCAGGTCCTCGACGACGAGGTGGCGGTCTGGCTCCGGCAGTGCGCGGACCGCAGCGAGGCGACCCGGGCCGGCCTGGCCGCGGCTTTGCCGCCCGCGGGCCGTCGGGCCTCGGCCCCGCTGCCCCCCCACCCCCTCGGAGATCTTCGAGCACTGTCCCCGCCACCGGGATGACCAGGGCCGGGTGGGCCGACGGCGGGCCCCTCGGCAAGGTCAGGACATGGTCGCCCGGGTCATTGTCGCCCTGGTCAGCGTGGTCGCCCTCCCGTTCCTGGTTCGCCTCGGCCAAGGTCATCGGGCCCGGCGGCGGGCCCGGCACTTCGTGCTGCGCCCGGCATCGGGGCCCGGTGCGCACGACGGCGCGGTTGGCCCCGATCGGAGCGACGCAGCCATGCGTGGCGCCCTGTCCTCATTCGGTTGGCAGGTGCTGGTCCCTCCGCTTGTCGTCGTCCACCGCTATCGCCGCCACGGACAGGACCGGGCCGCGCTCACCGTCGTGGCCCACCACCCCGACCGGGTGGCGGAGCTGATCGCCCGGGCCGCGGGAGCCAGGTCCGAGCCCGTCGATGCCCTCGATCTGCCGGCCCCTCCCGTACTGCGTCACGGCCGCCAAACGGTCGCCGTGGCGCCCAGCGCAGCAGTGTCGATCGGCGCTGGGAACGAGGGACGCTTCGCCTCGTGGGTTGCCTCGGTCCTGGCCGGGGCCGCTGAGGACTCCCTGGTGTCGATCGGCGTCACGCCCGCGTCGCGCCGCGCCCGCGGCGGGTTGTTGCGGGCCCGGATCCTGGCCTGCGCCGGCGACCCCGTCACCGCCGACACCTTGGCAGCCGGTTCGGTCACCCAGCTTCCCGGCGATGCCCCGGCCATGGTCTCCCGCCGCCCCGGCGACGGGCCGATCCTTATCGCCGGCACCGGGTTGGCCTTGGCCGCCGGGCTCGTCGCGGCCGTCGGTGCCACCGTCCACGGCCAATTCTCCACCGCGATCGGGGGATTGCGAGCCGGTGTGCTTTCTGCCGGGGCCGTGGCCGGCGTGGCCGGCACCCGCTTGGTCCGAGTCACCGAGAGTTGTTGGCGGGGGTGGCTGGGCGACGGCATCGTGCTTCCCGCCGGTCCGTGGCGGCGGGACGCGGATCGAGCGGCGGGCCGGGGGCACCCGGTGATACTGACCCCGGCGCAGTGGGCCGCCCTCTGCGCGCCACCCACCCCCGAGGCCGCCGCGCCCATCGACCGCAAGCGGGAGGCCGACACGCCCGGCACAAAGCCCACCCCACCCGGCCGGACGCGGTCGTGGGTGGTGGACCTCGGCGTGGCGCCCTACGCTTGATCGGATGCCGGCGGGGCGCTCCATCCGCCGGCCCCGTCAGCCTCCCCTCGACGGGAAGGGCCCACCGTGGCTGCGGCTCTGATCCTCACCATGGCGATCGGGCTGCCGGCCGGGGCTTTGGTGAATGTCCTCGCCGATCGGGTACCGGTCGGCTCCGGGGCACCCAGCCCGTGGCGCATCCCGGGCCGTAGGGCTTTCGTGGCCATCGCCACCCCGGCGGTCGTGGCCGCCACCGGCCTGCGCTTCGGGCCCAGCTCGTCGCTGCCTGCCTTCGTCGTCTTCGATGTGGGCCTCATCGCCCTGGCCATCGTGGACACCGAGCATCACCTGCTACCCAAGCGGATCGTCTATCCCTGCCTGGCTGGGGTGGCCACCCTGCTGGTCGCCGCCGCGCTGGCGGCAGGCGATCCCCGCCGGTTGGCGGTCGCCGTGGCGGCCGGGGTGGTGACCTGGCTTGTCTTCGCCGGCCTGCACCTGGTGCAGCCATCGGCCATGGGCTTCGGCGACGTGCGCCTCGCCGCGGTGATCGGTCTGGCGTTGGGGTGGCTGGATGCCACCCTGCCGGCGGTGGCCGTCTTGGTGGGCTGCGTCACCGGGGTGGCGGCGTGGAGCGCGCTGCGGGTGGCGGGCCGGGTGACGCGCTCGACGCCACTTCCATTCGGGACATTCCTGGCCCTGGGATCGTTCGTGGCTGTGCTGGCCACCTCCCCAGCCCCTTGAGCGGCTTGCAGTGCGATCAGGGCGTCGGGCCTGCCACTCGGCAAGGTGTTCGGGTGCGGGTGCTGCCGTTTCGCTGCATCTCGATGACCGGTGCGGGACGACCGTGCTGGCGGCCGGTGGCGGTCGCCGGCCAGCGCTGCGATCGCTGCTGGGGCGAGTTGGTGGTGAGCCCGGGGGTGGCCAACCGCCTCGAGCTGGCCGCCGAAGCCGAGCTGCCTGGCTGGGTGGCGTCCAAGCTGGCCGGCGACGGGGAGGCAATGGTTCGCGTCGTCGTCGCCGGGCGGGGCGATCTGAGCCCTGCGGTGCTGGGTCGCCTCGCCGTCGATGCCGATCCGGGGGTGCGGGCGGCACTGGCCGCCAATGCGGCGTCGCCGGCGGAGGCCGACGCGCTCTTGGCCCTTGACCCCGACCCCGACGTGGTGGTCCGTCTGGCGACCAGAGCCACCACCGCGCCGGCCGTCCTGGCCCTCTTGTGCACCCACGGCGATCGAAGGGTGCGCGGAGGCGTGGCCGGGAACCCGGCCACCACCGGGGCCACCGAGCGGGAGCTGGCCTGCCGGGAGCGTGACCCGGTCGTCCTCGCCGCCCTGGCGGCCAAGGCCAGCACCTCCAAGCTGGTGCTGTCATGGCTGGCCCAGCATCCCCAAAGTGGCGTCTCCGGACCGGCCCGACGGATCCTCGCCGGGCACGGCGGGGCCGCCTCAGCGCCACAGCGCGGCGCGGATCCGCTCCCTCCAGCCCGAGCGCCCCGGACCGCCCCGGCCGACCTCGACGATCTCACCGGTGGTCAGACGGACCAGATCGGCGAACGGCGCGGCCAGGCCGGGACAGGTGGCTAGGAGGGCGCCGTCGTTGGTGGCCGCCGTCCATGCCGGGTCGTAGGGGACGGCTCCGGCCCACGACCATCGGCTCAGCCAGGCATCACGGACGGTTTCGACCGGGCAGCCACTTCGGGGACTGTCCATGTTGAGCACCACGCGGACCTTGGCCGCCGGCAGTGCAGAGCCCCCAGCGGCGACGGGATGGCTCTGCAGCTCCAACCACTCCCGGACACCTCGGACGACAGGCAGCAAGGGAGGAACGACGACGACCAGTTGATCGGCCTCGGACAGCACGAACTCGGTGAAGAAGTGGTCGTAGTGCTCGGCCACGGGCGTATCCACCACGATGTAGTCGAAGTGGCGACGCAGGGCTACGACGGACTGGCGGTACAGCTCGGCGGTGACCAGACGCGGGTCGGCGTCGGCCTTGCATGTGGGACCGAACAGGGCCCACACGGCCTGCCTGGTCCCCTCGGGTTCGGTGAGGGCGGCCAGGACCGCCTCGTCGTCGAGCTCCGGACGGCCCACCAGGTCCACGATCGATCGGGATGTTCGCTCATCGGCGCCCAGATAGCGGGCGCCGTCGGCCTGCTGGAGGTTGCCGTCCACCCACACGACCTTCCTCCCCCGACCAGCCAGCGCGGCGCCCAGGAAGGACGCGAAGTTGAGGCTGAGCGACGTCTTGCCCGATCCCCCCTTGGGACAGGTGAAGGCCAGGACCTGGGGACTTCCCGCTCTTCGCCGCGACATCACGGGGCCGGGGCCCGGTGCCGCGTCACTGCGACCCGCCCCCGGCCGCAGGCCGCCCAGATGGCGGGGCTCATCGGCGGCGGGCTCGATGACCGGAAACCACCCGGCGGCGCCTGGGCTTGCCTCTGCATCGAGGGGCAGGGCCCACCTTTCGGGCGGCCGATCCCAGGCCAGATCGAAGGGGACCACGGCATCGTCGACGGTCACGGGCCCCGCCAGGCGCTCGATGGCGGCCACGACGTCGCCGGCGCTGAAGGGGGCGGTGAGGGTCGGGACCTCGGGGTGGCAGACGCTGATGTGGCCCCCGACGCCATTGACGACGATGATCCGGTAGCCACTGCGAACCAGCGCCAGGGCCGTGGTCTCCACCGCGGTGTCGGAGCCCGAGCCGGCGATCACCACGGTACCGAACGGGTCGGGCCCGGCGGTGACGTCGTCGAGGGCGGAGCGCAGGGAGCGACCGGGGGCGGCTTCGTGCACCTCGAGGCCGCTCCAGGCCCGAAGCGACGAGGCCAGGGCAGCGATCCCCACCACCATGACGGCGATCCCCGGCCGGGACGGCGTGGGCCTGAGCCGCTCGGCCACCGTCATCGCCCCGCCCCTCCGTCCAAGTCCTCCCGGCGGTGCCGGCCCGTCGAGCTGGTGGAGTAGGCGGCGCGATGACGATCGGGGATGGGCCCCAGGACCAACCCGGCGTGGCGGCCGTGGATGTCACTCATGATCCCCATGGGGGGACGGCCTGGATTGGTGGCGGTCGGCTCGATGACCCCGGCGTGGGCCAACCAGGCCAGGCGGGCTGCGGTGGGCTCCAGGCCGCAGAGAGTCAGGGCCGCGGTCGCCTCCTCGGGATCCTTCATCTGCAGCACCAGAACCCGGGAGAGATAGCTGAGCAGTTCGGCGGTGGTGACGTCGGCGATCCGCTGGGTGGCCAGGATGGGGAGGACCTGCTGGGAGCGGCCCTCCCGGCCGATCTTGTGCAGGGCGGCGAGACCCTCCCGGGAGGCCATGAACGTCCACGCCTCGTCGACGATCAGTACCCCCCCGGCGCGGCGGACACCACCGGGTTGGGTCCGGGTCCGCAACAGGGTCTCGGTCGACGCCCGGAAGATCAGGCGGAGGGCGGCAATGGCCGCCCGCTCCGAGGGCAGGTAGTCGGATCGGGCGGTGGCCGGATCGGGGAGATCGAGGGGTTGATCGAACTGGATGAGGGTGAGACCGGCATCGGCGGCAGCCGATTCAGGCACCGCTTGATAGCCGATGCCCAGCCGGAAGAGTGGGGTGGCATCGGCCATGTCGCGGATCAGGCCGATCAGCGCCGGGTCGTCGAGACCCCGCTCCAGCGCCTCCATCACGCAACCGGCTCGGGCATGGGCGCCGCGCACCAGGCCGCTCTTCAAGCTGACATAGCGATCCTGGTCGAGGCTGACGACGTTGGTGATGTGCTGGGCGGCCATCTCGGCCGCCGCCTCGGGGGTCTTGGCGTAGCGCCACGGATCGAAGGCTCCGCTGCCCGACTGCAGGTCGGACATGGCCACCACCTCGGCGGCAAAGCCCTCCTCCCGTAGCAGGTCGGCGGTCGGTGACAGGTCGTCGTCGGTCTTCGGGTTGATCATGATGACCCGCTTGCCGTCGAGCACGGCCTGATAGGCAATCGACTGGAGCATGAAGGTCTTTCCGCCTCCCGGCTCGCCCACCACGACGAACGCCGGCGGCTTCGAAAGACGCGACGCGGCCTCGGTATCGAGCAGGGTGGGAACCAGATCGGGCAGGACCATGCCCAGCAATGCCCCCTTGTCGTCGCCCAGATCCGACCAGGCCGAGAGGCCGGCGTGGGCCACCATGGGGATGAGCAGGTCGTGCTCGAAGCGGGCGGCCCGAGTGGTCGATCCGGGGAGCGTCTCGGAAAGGGCCTGGAACTGGCGATGGGTGAGGGGTCGGACCCGGATGCCGTAGGCGTTGCGCAGCAGGTCGATGTAGGACTGGTCAGCTGTCGTCGCCCGCCGGGCCATGATCACCGAGCACTTCGACATGATGGCCTCCCCGCCCGAGGCGAAGTGGTCCTCCACCTGCTTGGCCAGCCCGGCCAGCTCGTGGTCCTCGGCGCGCTCGAGATCCGAGGTCTTGAGCTGCTCGTCGATCTGGGCCCGAACCTTGCGCTGCACGCTGCGGGCCCGGGAGCGAACAACCTCGGGGCGCTGCATCTCGGCTCGGATCGACACCGCCACCGCCTTTTCCCGGTGGGCGAAGGCCGCGGCCAGCCAGGTGTCGTCGGGGTCCTCGAGGCGGAAGCGTTCGAAGTCGACCAGGGCGGCAAACTCCAATACCTCGTGGCGGTCGATCAAGAGGCGGTGCTGGTCGGCCACCACGGTGACATCGGGCCCCTTGCCGTCGTTGTACCACGACTCCAGGCGGTCGTGATCGCTCGGTGTCAGGCGCTGCGCCCCCCACCGACCGAAGATCGAGTCCATCTCCGCCTTGTCGCGAAGGTAGGGGGTGAGGTCGGGGGACTGGTCGCCGACCCAGTGCACGGCCGCATTACGAAGGTTGGCCAGCAAGGACCCGGCGTCTCCCATCTCGGGCCACAGCTCCACGCCCATGTAGAGGCCCTTGTGGGGGACCCGCATGGCTCCGAACGCCTCCCGGAGGTAGACGGCATGGGCCGGCGACGATTGCGCAGGCACTTCGGGGGCGTCGTCCCAGACCACGGCCAGGAGGTGCACCGGTCGGGACTGGGCGAAGTGGGTGACATCGCCCAAGGGGCTCGATCGTGACGTTTCGCCGATCTCACCGAGGATCCGTTGCAGCGGTTCGGCCACCTGGTAGCGCCGGGGGGCGTCTTCGTGGTGGAGGGGGGAGAGGTCAAGACGCCAGTACAGCCAGACGTGCCCGTCCGCCTCATAGATGCCGTCGTCACCGCGCCACGACCCCGGCGTGGTCCACATGAGCCCGCTGGCCCGGTCGGTCGTCCCCGCTCGGGGCCGGGAGCGGCTGAGGAGATTGGTGAGCCTACCCATGGACCTCCTCCTTCACGAGACCGGGGCATTCGGAACCGGAAGGGCGTTTTGGTAGGCCACCAGGCTCGGTCCGCTCCCCGCCGGTCCCCATGCCTGCACGAAGGGCAGGGACTGGCTCAAGGCACCCAGCATCAGGTCGTAGCTGCTGGAGAGGCTCATGGCCGGGTTGCCACTTCGATGCATGACCACATGGACCTGGGCCAGGGCCACACCGGCGCGGACTGCAGAGGAGTCCAAGCTCACCCGGTCGAGCACCCAACCCTGCAGCGATGGGTAACTGTCGGTACGAACGTCGCCGGTCAGGCGGTAGAGGGTGGCCCCGTCGCCCTCCACATAGGCTCGGGCCCAGGCTTGGACCTGGCGCAGGGCACCGGGCCCCGGGTTTCCCTGGACCCCTCCCGGACCGCTGTAGGTGAGGGCTCCCTCGCTGTTGGCTGGAGCCATGGGATCGGGCTCGAGGCTGGGGTCGGCGCCGATGACCGGGCCGGCGGGCGAGTCGATCACCTCCACGTCGAGATGCCACAGGGCCGTCGGGGTGGCCACGACGAACGTGTCGATCTCATACGACCGACCACTCACGATCCCTTCCAACGCCGATCGCCAGATCGGCGCGGTGGTGCTCAGAGCCGCCGGGCCCCCCGCCATGTTCGCCCCTCCCGGCCCCAGGGGCGTGGCCCCCGATCCAGCGACGCCCAGGCGCGCCGCATCCCGGCCGAGCGAGGCGTCGAGGCCCTGCACGAAGGGCAGGAGGGTAGGCCGGGCGGCCAGGTAGTCCTCGGCGGCCAACTGGGCAAAGCCGCGGTCATGGCCGATCGGCATGGTCGATGGGGAAGTCGCGCTCCCCCGGTGGCCGACCGCCGCGCTCAGGGCCATCAGGGCCAGCACCGGACCGCTGAGGGCACCGGCCACCACGACGGTGGCCCGGCGCTTGGCCTGGCGGGCTGACACCGTCGCTCGGGGGACCCCGGTGAAGATCACCTGGCCACCTTGCCGAGGACATTCCTCGGATCTGCTGCGTAAGTTTCGACCGCCCCACCCGTCTCCCTCCCACATCGACAAGGAGGCAGTTGCCATGCGGGTGGACCACGCAGAGATCGAACGGTTGATCGACAACAAGCGAAGGGCGAAGGCGGCCAAGGCGGCGCTGGGCGCCCCTGGCGAGCTCCCGGAGGGGGGAGCGGTGGTGGGCTTCCCCGTCGCCGTGTTCGCACCGGGATCCAAGCAGGACCGCAACGACCACTTCTGGAGCTACGCGGTGAGCCACGAACCGGGCTCGGTCTTCCCTCCCGGGATCACCGCCGTCCGCTACCACGGCAAGGTCAACGCCACCGCCTTCAGGGGACGGTTCTACGTGGCGGTGGGCGACATCGATACGGAGAGGGTGCCGGCGGCGGGCGCAGAAGGCTCGTGGGGCGACGACCCTCCGCCGTGGAGCCGGGACCTGCCCGCCAACCATGCCGTCCCGGGGTCGACGAGCCGCCAGTTGGTGCGCACCCTGACCCGCGCGGCGCGCCGTGAGACCGAGGCCACGGAGGCGCTCATGGCCATCGTCCGCCCATTTCTGGCCCAGATCGCCGACACCTTTGGTCCCCAGATCAACCATCGCCGGGCCCACCTCGACCCTGATGATGTCATCAACGAGGGATGGAGGCGGGCCTATCAGCTGATGGATGCCTTCGCCGGCCCCGGCCGTCCGTCGGCGCCGTGGTCCACTGCCGTCTATCGCAACTGCCGTCGGGACATGAGCCGAGCGGTCCACGCCCTCGACGGGATGAGCGAGGCGGTGGCCACCGTGCGCGCCGCCTGCGCCGCTCATCCCGAGGTCACCGACCCCCTGGCCCTGTCCCGCCTGCTCGCCATCCAGGGCGAGGAACGTCGCCTGGCCCGGCGCCGCCCCGACCTGGCGGCCGACGAGCGCCACGACCTGGCCGCCGCCGCCGATCCCCCCTGCCCCGTCAGCCTCCAGCAAATCTCCTGGGCTCTGGCCGCTCCCCGCACCGTGTCGTGGGAGGATCCGACCGGCCTCGAAGGGGGCGGGGGGGATGGGGAGCGCCGCCTCATGGACCGCTGCTCGGGAGTCCACGACGCCGGGCTGGCCGCCATCGACGCCCCGGTGACGGCCGCGGCCCGGTCCTTGGCCGAGGTGGCCGGCGCCGACCGCCGGGCCATGCTCGATCTGTTGAGCGATCTCGGGCTCGGCTCCGGAGGCGATCCCGCAGCGTCGAGGCTGCGCAGCTTGCGGCGGCGAGTTCTGGCCCCGTTCATCCTGCCCCACGAGCGACCCCACTCCGACGCCGTGTTGCAGCGGGCCGGTCAGCGGGCCCGGACCAAGCTCGTGGACCGCGGCGAACTGCTCTGCGGGGACCGGCTGTCGGCGGCGTGGCGAGCCGGGGTGAGCGAAGCGGAGGCCCTCCGCCTCGACGCCCGGCTGGCCGACGCTTGAGGGCCGCGGGTACTTCGGGCCGTACCGCCACCATTCCTCCGACGATGCGGACCTCGCCCACGGCGACGGTTTCGAGCGGGCAGATGCCAATGAAGACCTGGGCGCCGCGCTGGAGCTGGCCGGTGACGGCCAGGGCATAGGCCACCATGTCCCCGGCCCGGGCCACCTCCACGGGAGACGGTCCGGGCGGGGGGCCCTCGTCGATCGGGCGCAGCACGATCCGGGTCTTGATCCCGTTGAGATTGACCCGGTGGCGATGGGAGCCCGAGGCCAGGAACAGCCAGCTCAGCAGGTGCTCACCGGGCAGCGGCTCGGCATTGACGACAAGATGGCCGGCGCCGGCCCCGATGAACAGGCCGGCCGCCAGGGGACCGAGGCCCCCGAGGACAGACGACGCCGTCGCCCCCGGGATCAGGCCCAGGGTCCCTCCGATCAGCCACGACAGGACCGAGCGCAACCGTACCGTGCGCGGCAGCGTCACCCGCCCCAGGGACCCGATGCGGGTGGGCCCGGGGCGCAGCAGGTTGGTGGCGGCCAACATCAAGTCGCCGTCGCCACCGGCCGAATTGGTCACCCCGGGCCCTCAGAGGGCCGACACGGTGGTCACGAGGATATTCACGGCCTTGCAGGCTGTAGCGAAATCAGCAGGATGATGTATGACCATGCATGGTTCCGCATGGCCGTCCGGGGGGCTACATCCAGTGGGAGCCTGTCTCCGAATAGGAGATGGAGTTTGGGATACTCTGTCATGG
>JAABUQ010001278.1_pt1 | contig 55111 bp, 55 predicted proteins | sample 5560001 | NCBI WGS metagenome assembly JAABUQ01 (sample SAMN10711888, study PRJNA513371) | rock metagenome | isolation source: Antarctica rocks | place: Antarctica: Victoria Land, Finger Mt nord | collected 2015-12-18
GCCGCGGGAAGTGGCTCAGTATTCGGCGCATCAGCGCCAGCGTCTGGGGATCACTCCGGGCGTGACGGGGTTGTGGCAGGTGTCGGGCCGTGCGAGCATCAGTTTTGAGCATTCGGTGGAACTGGACTTGCACTACATTGAGCACCAGAGCGTGTGGCTGAACGTGCGCATCCTGCTGATGACCATTCCCGCTGTCCTCAAAGGCGACGGCGCGTACTGACCGCATTCTGACCGCATGTCCCGCCCTGAGTCTTGTTGATTATTCCATGATTTCCCTGCGCCCCGCATTGCTTTGTATCAGCAATACGGGGCGTCCTGCTGAGGCTTGAAGGGCAAACAGCCTTTGGTTTGTGCTTGAGCCAGGGATTTTACACCTTACACCCCCGGCCTGCCCGCGCTTCTCATAAAGGCGATGCCTCAGCATTCCCCAGGCATTTCTACGGCTCATCAAGCGTGTACCAACGACGGACGGATTTGTTCCGTCGTCGCAACGCGCTCAGTATGCCGTGGAAACGCCTTGACAATGCCCGGCCTCTGCCCAGCAAACACCCCTGTCAGGCCCGCAAAAATACCTGTTTTCCGGCCAGGTCTCTTCTTTGGCATGCCCCGTGCCGACCATCAACAGTGACTGCAAGGGCAATTCTCAGCAGGATGCCCACGGCTGTTTATCTCAAGTTTGACCAAGACAAGGAGGCGGTGATGCCCGTGCCCACCCCAATCGCTGCAAGAATATGGGACTCGTTCCGCAGGCACACATGGCTGTTTTTGATCGCGCTGGTCGTGGTCAGCGGCACGTCCATTGCTATTCTCGCCCTGCGCGCCAAGACGTATGAAGCCACGGCTCTGACCCAGGTCACGACCGAAGATGTCGCCACCGAACTGGGCGATGCTCCCGCCGCCACTTATGTGGTGCCGGCCCAGCAGAATGTCGCGCACTTTCAAGACCTGGTCAGCGACAACCTGCCCGGCGGGTTTCTGGACACGGCCCTGCGCAATGCGCAATTGGCCCGTCCGCTGAGCCTGGACCCTAAGGACGCCGACCCGCGCTATGCGCTCTTGAAAAAGCGGCTGACGGCGGCTGTGCAAAGCGACTCGGTCTGGACAATCAGCCTGACCTGGGACAGCCCCGCCGAGTGCGAGCGCATTGTGTCCGCCCTGCAAAAGCAGTATATTGAAGAGATCGGGCAAAGCCGCTCCGCCCAGGCAGTGGCGACCGGCAGCTTTTTAGACAGCCAGATTGCCCAGTACGCCAGTCGCATGAGCCGGGCGGAGCAGGCCCTGATCGACTACAAAAAGCAGAATGCAGGCGAGCTGCCCGAAGCGCAAAGCGCGGACATCAGCCAGCTCTCAAACCTCAAAGCCGAGCTGGACAACCTGCAAATCACGGCCCGCGACAACGATCTCAAAAAGGGTGAGCTGCAAAAGCGCATGGCGCAGATCAAGCCGCTGTCCATTTTGGAGCAGACATCGTCCGAGAACCCCTACGAGGCGCAGATCAAAACTCTGATGGCGAAGCGGGATGTTCTGCTGGCGGAAGGCAAGCTGCCCACCCACCCGCTGGTTGCCAGCGTGAGCGGCCAGATTGATTATCTGCAAAAGTCCCTGGCGAGCAAAGTCAAAGCCCACTCGCCCGAAGCGGACAACGTCACCCAGACCAAGCTGCAGGACAACCCGGAGTTTCAGGGCTTGCAGCAGCAGATGACCGATGCCGTCATTTCCGGCCAGACCCAGCAGGCCCAGATTCAGCACTTGCAGCAGGCGATTGCCCAGTATCAAACACGTATCCAGCGTATCCCCGCAGAGCAGCGCAACCTGACCGACAAGACCCGCGACTACAGCATCGTCAAGGCGCAGTACGAGAGCCTGCTGGCCCGCCGCGAGCAGATCAAAGTCAAAGGGGCATTGGACAAAGTGTCCGCGTCGTCGTTGTTCACGCCCCTGGGCCAGGTTTATGCCGAGCCGACTACGGGACGTTCCAAGACTTTGGGCCTGATGGCGGGCAGCATCGTGCTGGGCATTCTGGTGGGCATTGTGCTGATCGTCCTGGCCGAATGGGGCGACCCAAGCCTGCGCACCGAGTCCGATGCGGAGCGTCTGCTGGGCGTGCCTGTTCTGGGCCTGGTGCCCGACAGCGCAGACCTGAAGTTTAGGACTTCGCTTGCGCTTCCGGGTTCCTCCTATGCCGCTCTGCCTTCGCCGCCCCCTGACGACCAAAACCCCCTGGCCCAACTGGAAGGAGCCTCCCGATGACAGCCGTTCAAGACCCGATCACCCCGCCTATGGACACTGAAATGAACCGCAATGGAACGCACAGCAACGGCGCGCATGCTTTGGAAGAAGAGGCGCGCGCGCCGGGACGTTTGGAAGAAACACACACCGGCAGCGCAGTTTCGCACCTGACTATTTTGCCGTCCAACGCGCGCATGCCCAAGACGGAAAACCGCACCCTGCTGTCGGACGAGCTGGCGTCCCTGATGGGGCAGGGAAGAAAGCCGCTGGAGGCTCCCGCGCCGGGCGCGTCGTCCCCATCGGGCGTCAGCCTGCGGGTGGAAAAGACGCCTGCCGAGTTTTCGCACTTATACGCCGCCCTGGAGCGTCAAGCGCCGGGTATCGGCGAGACCCTCGGCCTGGACAGCCAAGCGCTGGGCATGGCGGGTTCTTATGTGCTGGGCGTGACCAGCGCGGTCGGCGGGGAAGGCAAGACCACGGTCGCCCTGCATCTCGCCATGACAATCGCCCGCGACACATGGAAGAAAGTGTGCCTGCTGGACATGAGCCTGGGCGGCAGCAGCCTGGAAGCGCGCCTGGGGATGCCCGGCAGCAGTGAAGGGGTCGTGGGCGTGCTGGAAGAGTCCGGCACCGTAGTCCCCACGCTGCAATTGACCGGCTGTGACAACCTGGTGATTATCCCCGCGGGGCGGACGCCCGTCAATGCCGCAAAGCTCGCCCGCTCGCCGCGCGTGGAGCAGCTGATTTCCAGCGCGCGTTTCGCGTTTGACGTGGTTGTCGTCGACCTGCCCTCGGTCTCGTCGGACAATGCCCTGCCCCTCGTGCGTGCGATGGACAGCGTGCTGGTGGTGGTGCGCGCGGGCGCAACTCCGCAGGGCGTGGTCAGCCGCGCCCTGGACATGCTGGGGCGCGACAAAGTGCTGGGCGTGACATTGAACCGTGTGCCGTCCCCGCGTTCCCGCTGGGGCCGAGGCCGGTAGCCGCCTGGAGAACCATGCCCATGCTTTCGCTTGTTTATGTCTCAATGACGGCTCTGGTCGGAGCGGGCGTGCTGGGCAGCATTGCTTATCTGCTTGTCCTGACACTCGCCGCGGCCCGCCCGGCGCGCCGCCCGTCTGCGCCCCCTGCCTCAAGGACACGCCCGTGAACACGCAAACTCATCTCTCCCTGGTCGTGCTTGTCCCGGCCCACGACGAGGCCCTGGTGCTGGACGGGGCGCTGGCAAGCCTGTCGCAGCAGGATTATCCCGCATCGTGCTATGAAATCGTGGTGGTGGCCGACAACTGCACCGATGCCACCCCGGAGATTGCCCGCGCGCATGGCGTGACTGTCTGGGAGCGCACCAACCCCGACGAGCGCGGCAAGGGGTATGCTCTGGACTGGGCCATCGCGCGGCTTCTGGCCCGCCCCGTCCCTGCCGACGCCTATGTCATTATTGATGCCGACACATGGGCCGCACCGGACTTTCTGTCCCACATCAACACGCTCCTGCTGGCCCAGACCGACCCGCAGGGCTTGTGCGCTTTGCAGGGCCGCTACGGCGTGCTCAACGAGGCTGAGGGCTGGCGCGCCGCCCTGATGAGCGCCGCGTTTGACTTGGTCAACCATGTCCGCCCCCTGGGCCGCGACCGTTTGGGCCTGTCCGTGGGGCTGAAGGGCAACGGCATGGCCTTTACCCGCGAAACCCTGGCGCGCGTGCGCTGGCACGGCGACAGCCTGACGGAAGACCTGGATTTCGCGCTGGACCTGGCCCGCAGTCAGAACCTGCGCGTCTGCTACGCCCCGGAAGCGCGCGTGTGGGCGCAGATGCCGACGGACGGCGCGCAGGCGGCCAGCCAGCGCAAACGCTGGGAGCAGGGCCGACGCCACTCCGTCCGCGCTCTCGCTCTGCCCCTGCTGTGGGAAGGGATTGTGCGGGGCCGTCCACTGCTTGTAGACAGCGCGCTGGACTTGCTGCTGCCGCCCCTGGCCGAATTGGCAGGGCTGCTGCTGTTCTGGCTGGCCCTGGTCGGCTTGGGCATCGCGCATCACTTGCTGCCGCACCCTGCCGTGTGGCAGGCGGCGGGAGCGTTTGCCGTGGCCGGCCTGCTCGCGTATGTGCTGGGCGGACTGCGCGCGGCGGGGGCATCGCGCGATGCGTATCTGGCCCTGCTGCGTGCGCCGTTTTACATGGCCTGGAAGGTGGCCCTCGCCCTGGCCGGACGCCGGGCAAAGTCTTCCACGCCCCATGCCGCGCCCGAATGGGTGCGGACCGCCCGTGCGCCCCTGTCCACGCATGGGACGGGTGTGCCGGGTTCTGTCGTTAAGGAGGCGCAAACGCCATGAGTATTGTACTGCCGATTGTCTTTTTTGCCGTGGGCCTGGGCCTGTCTGTCCGCCGCATGGCGCCGTTCCACTGGGGCCTGATGACCCTGTGGATCGCTGGGGTGATTGCTTTTAATTATGTCAAATAGCACTGGTATGGAGCGAGGAGTGAAGGCGGCCTTCGTGCGGCGGGACGCAGCGAAGACGGCCCTCACCCTGGCGCTGTGCGCCTGTCCCTCTCCGCCCCTCCGGGTCTGCCAGTGCAGAAGCGGGCGAGGGTTAGGAGTAAGAAAGCCAAGCCTGCCCTCGCCCATAGGACTTACTCCTTCCTGCTCCCCCTCGCCCGCTTGCGGGAGAGGGGGTTGGGGGGTGAGGGCTTCCTTCTCACGTGCGGGTTGGGGGGTGAGGGCTGTCTGCTGCGCATCGCGCGCCGCTCTCCTCTCCCTTCCCTTGCTCGCGCTGCTGCTGACAGGCGGCTGCCTGTCCGCAGGAGGGCACGCGCACCTGCACGACCGCGCGCGCGCCCTGTACCACCATTTCCACAACGCGCCGATGCAGCAGGCGCTCGCCGCCCAACTGCCGCCGCCGGAGCGGGCGGATGCCCCCCTGGTCGTGTACGGCGATGGGCTGGGCGACGGCTGGCAGGACTGGTCGTGGGCGACCCATGCCCTGCAAGCGTCCTCGCCGACGCACTTAGGGAAAGCATCGGTCACCATGTCCCCGCGCGACAACCAGGGCTTGTACTTTCACCATGATGCGGTCAGCACCGTCGGCTACGGCGCGCTGGAGTTTTATCTGCACGGCGCGGCGGCTTTGACCGTGTGCCTCGTAGACAGCGACAAGCAGTTTGGGACGCGTTATTCACTGAAACGCTTCGCGCCGAAGGGGGATAGCTGGGCGCATGTCGTGCTGCCCTTGTCTCTGCTCGGCATTGCCAAAGGCGGCGAGTCAATCACGGGCATCTCGTTTCAGGCGGACGGCAAAACTCAGCAGCCCCCTGTCGCGCTGGACGACATTCGCCTGCTGCCCGACCTCGCCCTGCCGTCCCCGGCGACACAAACCACCGTCTCCATTTCCATAGATGCGCAGGCCGACACTCACCCCATCTCGCCGCTGATTTACGGCATGGCGTTCGCCCCTGCGTCCTATCTGACCGACCTGCGCCTGGGCGTCAATCGGTGGGGGGGCAACGACAAAAGCCGCTACAACTGGGTGCAGGGCAACAGCTGCAATGCCGCCCGCGACTGGGGCTGGCGCAACCGCAAAGCGGTGGACGCCGACCTGCCTGCCGCCCCCTCGTCCGCCGCCGACCGCTTTGTGTCCCAAAACCGCGATGCGGGCGTCGCCTCGCTTTTGACTATCCCCACGCTGGGCTGGGTGGCGCGGGATGACGACAACAATCATGCCTCGCAAAATGTCCCCAACGGCGGCGGCGCGCCCCTGCAAGGCGCGAACGGCGCGATTGCAGGCTACAATCCCGACGCCAACCGCGCGCTGACCAGCGTGCCGTCGTTGGCCCGCAGCCCGCGCGCGTTCAATTTCAATCCTGCCCCTGACACTGCCCCCGTTTACCAGGACGAGTGGGTCAGCCACCTCAAGACACGCTTTGGCGGGGCAGGGCATGGCGGCGTCCGTTTGTACGCGATGGACAACGAACCCGACCTGTGGGACGCCACCCATACCGATGTGCGCCCGGCCCGCATGGGCTATGATGACTTGCTGCATACATTCCTGGACTACGCTTCGGCTGTCAAAGCCGTTGACCCCGACGCCCAGATCACCGGCCCCGTCTCGTGGGGGTGGACGGGCTATGAGTATTCCTCATTGGACAGGGGCGACGACAACTTTCACACCCACGCCGACATGAACCGGCACGGCGGGCAATGGTTTGTCCCGTGGTTCTTGTCTCAAGTCCATGCCCACGACGCCAAAACAGGGCATCGCACCCTGGACGTGTTAGACATCCACTTTTACCCCCAGGGCGACGGCTTGTTCAACGGATCGGGCGGCGCGACCGACACCAACGCCAACGCCCGACGCCTGCGCTCCGTCCGCTCTTTGTGGGACCCGACCTATCAAGACGAAAGCTGGATTGCCCAGTCCATCCATCTGATCCCCCGCATGAAGCAATGGGTGGCGCAGGGTTACCCCGGCACCAAGCTTGCGATTACCGAGTGGAACTTCGGCGCGGACACCACGATGAACGGCGGCCTGGCCGCCGCCGAGGCCCTGGGCGTTTTCGGGCGCGCGGGCCTGGACATGGCCTGCTACTGGGCCTACCCGCCCGATGGCTCGCCCGGCTACCTTGCGTTTAAGCTGTTTCGCAATGCCGACAACCAGGGACACGGCCTGGGCGACATCGCCTGCCGCGCCACAAGCGCCCGCCCCGACCTAGTGTCCGCCTATGCCGCCCAAGACACCCGCACCCACGCCCTGACCGTGATCCTCCTCAACAAATCGCCGCACGCCGCGGCCACCGTTCCCCTCGCCCTGTCCCACTGGACTTTGGGCAAATCTGCTGTCCAGTCCTGGCGCGTTTCTGCCGATACTAAAGCAGACCCGGCGCGCGCGCATCTGCGCTCCTTGCCCGGCATAGTCTGGACTGGCACGGCGCACACCCTGACGCTGCCGCCCTCTTCCATGACCCTGCTGCGCATTCCGGGCCGCTAGCTTTGCACCGGCGCATCGGCCTCGCTGCGCAGACGCTGCATACCTGTTGCTTACGCTTTGCAACGGCGTACCGACGACGGAACAAACTGTTCCGTCGTTGGTACACGCTCGCAATGCCCTAGAAACGCGTGAGCAATGCTGGGGCAAGGCAAGAAGCCCCCCCGCCCCAATTCTGGGGAGCCAGAGTAGGACAGGATAAGAAACCCGCTACGGCCTTGCTCCTAATCATGCACCCCAGAATTGGGGCGGGGGGGCCTCCTCTGCAACCCAAACTTGGGGCGGGGGCCTCCCACTGAGCTGCTCTCTATCTTGCAGGCTTGACCGACACGACACACCGCTATGACAACCGCCTCGCTGCACAACCTGCCCACGTCCGATGAGTTTCTCGCATCGTCACGCCGCCGCCGAATGTGGCTTGCCGTGGGGGGGATTCTGCTGGCCCTCTTGGTCGGAGTCTCGTTTGTGGGCGTGGGCAAAGACACGCCGCTGGCCCCGCTGGCCCTGCTTCTTGCCGTCCTGACGCCGGTGGTTTTGTGGCGCTACCCCCGCGCCTGTTTGTATATCCTCTTTGGCGCGGCGTGCTTGTTTGAGCTGGGACGCAGCGACTTCCGCGACTCGCTGACGGACAGCGTGCCGTTCTTTTGGAACGTCAACACGATCTTTCAAGTGTACGCGCACCAGAACGTCAAAGCCATTCCCCTGAACGTCATGGAAGTGTTTGCGCTGACGGCGGGCATCTGCTCCGTGTTTCGGACGGTGTTCAGCCGCAGCGTGGACGTGCGCGGCGGCCCGCTCCTTGCCCCGATTGGGCTGTATCTGGCGTTTGTCGCGGCGGCGTGGGGTTGGGGGATGGCGACGCATGGCGATTTCAAAATCTCCCTGCAGGAAGTGCGCTCGCAGTTTTACTTCGGGATTGCATACTTGCTCGCGGTCAACAGCCTGCGGGACAGGGCGCAGCTTGGGGTTCTGCTCAAGGTTTTTGTGGCGTGTGTCGGGCTGAAGGGCGTCTTATTGACGTTCCGGCGCTACGTCACCCTGCACGGCCTGCCTGTCCCGGATCAAGGGGTCGGGGCGCACGAAGAGGCGTTTTTCTTTGATACGTTCGCCGTGCTGCTGGCCGTGCTCGCTTTGTGCGGCGCGCACAAGCGTTTGCAGCGTGTCATGTGGTGCCTGCTGCCATTCGTGCAGCTTGGCAATCTCGCCTGCAACCGGCGTGCGGCGACGGCGGCTTTGGTGGTTGTCGTGCCGGTTTTGATTGCCTGCGCCATTCGGGTCCTGCCCGCGCGGCGGCGGCTGGTGGTGCGCGTCACCGTGGCCTTTGTGATAGGCTTCAGCGTGTATTTCTCCCTGTTTCGGTACAGCAGCTCGTTTTTCGCCCAGCCTGCTCGCGCCATTCAGTCGCAGATTGCGCCTGACCCGCGCGATGCATCGTCCAATGCCTATCGCGATGCGGAAAACGCGGACCTCATGGCGACAATCAAGTCTGCGCCGCTTGGGTACGGCTACGGCAAGCGCATGCTGCACGCGGTGCCTATTGCCGACATCAGCACGGACTACGAGTGGTGGGACGTGATGACGCACAACCAAATCCTGTGGGTGTGGATGCGTGTGGGGACATTGGGATTTGTCGCCTTCTGGCTGATGGTCAGTGCCATCCTTATTCAAGGCTGCCTGACGATCCGGACAGACGGGGCGGACGCCGAAACCAAAGCCGTGGGCCTGTTTGCCATGCTCACTGTCGGCATGCTGATGATCTTTGGCCTGCTGGACTTGCAGCTGTCCAATTTCCGGGACATGCTGTTCGCGGGCTTCTGGAGCGGAGCGTTGGCATTCTTGGGCCTGGGGGCGGCGCAAAAGCGCGCCGTCTTTTCCGCGACGGGGGCGGGGTTTTACGGCTATGCGGGGAAGATGGGCCTCATCCCTCCGTCACTGCGTGAGAAGATAGCCCTCACCCCCCAACCCCCTCTCCCGCAAGCGGGCGAGGGGGAGCAGGAAGGAAGTGCCGACATTGGCAAGGGCGGGTTCGGCTTTCCTACTCCGAACCCTCGCCCGCTTGCGGGAGAGGGTGGCGCGAAGCGCCGGGTGAGGGCCGCCGAAGATGCCGCGCAAGCCGTCAGCGCGGACACTGCCCCTGCCGCCGCGCCGCGCGTGGCCCGCAACGTGGCGACGACCCTGGCGACGCAGCTTTTGTCATGGGGCATGACGTTCGTGGTCACCCTGTACCTGCCGCGTTATATTGGGGATGTCGGCCTGGGCATTCTCACCCTGGCGGCGTCTATTGCCTCCGTCTTCAGCCTGCTGGTCGGCTTGGGGACATCCACCGTCCTCATCAAAGATATTGCGCGTGACCACGGCCGCGCGGGCGAACTGGCCCTGGCCTCCCTCGCCCTGCGTCTGCCATTGGGCCTGGCGGCGGTGGGGATGGGGTGGGGCGCGTCATTTCTCATGGGGTACGACGCGCACCTGCGCATGCTGATCGTGGTCGCCCTGGGCGTGATGGCGATCTCGCAGATGACCGAAGCCCTGGGGTGCGTGCTGCGGGGCCTGGAAGAAATCCCCCGGCAGAATGCGGCTGCCCTGGCGGAACGAGTGGTCACGTCCGCCCTGACCATTGTGATGGTGATCGTGCGTGCGCCCTTGGTGTTGATTATCGGGGTGGCGGCGGTCGGCTCGCTTGCATCGCTGTCCGTGGTGCTGGCGAGCCTGCGACGCCATATCACGCATGTCGCGCGGCCTTCGGGGCAGACAATCAAAGCGATGGTGATGGCGGGCATGCCGTTCCTGACCACGGCGGTGTTTATGGCGGTCTACGGGCAGGCCGATGCCCTGCTGCTGTCCAAGCTGAGCAGCGTGCAGGCGATTGGCTGGTACGGGCTGGCAAAGCGCCTGGGCGGGTCTACGATGGTGATCCCGGTCGCGCTGGGAACCGCGATGCTGCCCACCCTGGCCCGGCTGTGGGAAAGCGACCGGGATCAATTTGCCGTGTCCGTGCGCCGCTTGTGGAACCTGATGCTGATTGCGGTCGTGCCGTTTGCGGCCATTCTGGGGCTGGCCCCCGCGCGTATTCTCGCCCTGCTGCACTACCCCGCGTCGTTTGCGCCGAGCGTGCCTGTCCTGATGCTGATGGGGGGCGCGGTCGTCCTTTGGTTCCTGTCTCAGGTGGCGGGGGTGGCGTTGATCGCCTCAGACAGTCAGGGGGCGGTGAGCCGGATCACGGGCATCGCCGCCCTGCTCAGCGTGCCGGTCTGTGCCGCGTGCATCTGGGGGGGGCAGCACCTGCTGCACAACGGCGCGGTCGGGGCGATGCTGTCCGATGTGCTGGTGGAAGGCTACCTGCTGCTGGCCTATCTGCGCACCCTGCCGCCCAATCTGCTGGACGGCCGCGGCGTGCTGATATTGGCCCGCGCCCTTCTTGCCGCCCTGCCCCTGGTGGGCTTGTTCCACTTTGTGCACTCGGCGGCGGGGCTTTTGTGGCTCGTGCCGGGTTTGATTGCCTACCTGCCCCTGTGCCTCGCCCTGGGCTGCCTCAGTGCGCAGGACGTGCAGGCCCTCCGAAATCTATTTCTCAGAAAGATGCGCGCCCGATGAGCAAGCCCTGGAAGATGTCTGTTGTCATCTGCACCCGCAACCGCCCGCAGGACATCCAAACGTGCCTGCCGACCGTGCTGGCCTGTCCGTTCCCCAATGCCGAGGTGATTTTGGTCGACCAGAGCACGGACAATCAAACACGGGAGATCGTGCAGACCCTCCAGCAAGAATGGCCGCATTTGATTTATGTTCCCACGGACACGGTCGGCAAGTCCGTGGCTTTAGGCATCGGCATGGCGCGGGCGCAGGGGGACATCCTCGCGTTCACCGATGACGACTGCGAGGTGCCGGACTGCTGGCTGGTGCGGATTGCATCGGAGTTTACGCGCTCGCGGCACATTGATATTCTTTTTGGCCCTGTCCTGCCGTCCCCGTCCATTCCAAACTTAGACCAGGTGTGCGTGCCCGCGTGGTCGTTTCCCGCGCCGCGCGAACTGAAAAAGGGCGAGGTGTGCGGCATGGGCGCGAACATGGCCCTGCGGCGCTCGGCTTTGGATGGGCTGCAGGGGGCGTGGTTTGACCCGCTGCTGGGGCCGGGCGCGCCATTTCCTGCGGGCGAAGAAGGCGACTTTGTGTACCGGCTGCGGGCTGCCGGGGCGCGGGCCGCGCTGCGTCCGGCCATCACGGTCTGGCACCGGGCGTTCCGGCTGCCCGATCACTGGCAGACCGTGCTGCAGGGCTATGGGGCGGGCGACGGGGCCTTTCATGCCAAGCATGCCCGCTGCGGCGACGGCTGGGCGTGGCGCGCCATCGCGCACTGTTTGGCGCGGCATGGCGCGCGGGCGGCGGGCAAACTTCTGCTGCGGCGCACGCCCAACAGCGACCTGTCTACGCTGCGCGGCTACTGGCGCGGCCTGACCGGGAGCCTGCATTATCCGCTAGACAAAAAAACTCGGCTGTATACCCTCGCGCAAACCGCTTCCGCACCCGAAACTAAACCGGCGGAGGCTGTTTGATGCTCCGCTCCGCCGCCCCAGGAAAGAAGACTGAGTATGGAAGCCACATCGTCTGCTGCTGTTCCCGCGCCAATGGGCGCCTTTGCCCTGTTTGGCCGCAAAGCCGCCAAAGTGCGCGCGTTTCTCGTTCCCTGGCTGCGCTCCCGCTGGCAGCTCCGCCGCTGCACGTCGTCGGGCATGCTGACGCTGGTTGTCAACGGCCACGTTTTGATTGAAAATGAGGGCGCGATCCATCTGGGCGACAAGATACGCATTCGCGCCATCCACCTGCCCGTGGAGCTTGCATCTATGCCCGGCGGCACATTGACGATTGGCGACCAGACCTTTATCAATTCGGGCGTGTCCATCTGTGCGCAAAAGTCCGTCACAATCGGCAGGAACTGCGCCATCGGCAACATGTCCCTGATTATGGACACGGACTTCCATACGCCGGGCGACCACACGCGCTGGCCTGAAGCCCACCCTGTCGTTTTGGAGGACGATGTTTGGCTCGGCGCGCGGGTGACTGTCCTCAAAGGAGTCACCATCGGGCACGGCGCGGTTGTCGCGGCGGGGGCCGTGGTCACCAAGAATGTGGCCCCGCGCACCATTGTCGGCGGCGTCCCTGCGAAACTCATCCGCCCCCTGGATGCCCCTGCTGTTCCGCCGCTTTCCGCCCTGCCCGCCGCTGAGTCGCTGGGGCAAGCAAAGGCCGCGTCATGTTCCTGAGTGTCGTAATCCCCACCTTCAACCGCCGCGAAAGCCTTCAGGTGACTTTGGCTGGCCTGGCCCGTCAGGACTATTCGCCTTCGCAGTTTGAGGTGCTGGTCGTCTCAGACGGGGCCACCGACGGCACCGACGACTTCGTGCGCGGCTATGCCGCCCATGCCCCGTATGCGCTGTCTCTGCTGACGCAAAGCAACGCCGGCCCCGCGCGCGCCCGCAACCAGGGCATCCAGGCCGCGCAGGGCGAGATTGTCGTCTTTGTAGACGACGACGTGGAACCGCTTCGCGGCTTTCTTGCCGCCCACGCCGCGCACCATCAAAACAGCGAAAATACGATTGTAATCGGCCCTCTGTCCCCCGACCCCGCCGCTGCGCGCCAGGAACCGCCGTGGATTGCGTGGGAGCATGCCATGCTGCAAAAGCAATACGTCGGCTGGGCGACGGGCCTGTTTACCGAAGTCAACCCCGGCAACTTTTACTCAGGAAATGCGTCCGTGCGGCGCGCCCAATTGCTTGCCGTCGGCGGCTACGACGAGGCGTTTACGCGTCAGGAAGACGTAGAACTGGCCTGCCGTTTGCAGCGCCGATTTCGCCCCGACTTTGTGTTTGACCCCGCCGCCGATGCCCTGCACCGCCCCCGCCGCTCGTGGGCGTCGTGGCTGGCCGTGCCGCTGGCCTATGGACGCCTGGATGTTGTCCGCGCCCGCCGGGGTGATGCCCCGTGGGATGTGGTTCGGGACGGCTACCATGCCCGCAAGCGCGCGACCCAAATCCTGGCGCGCCTGACCTGGGCCGTGCCGTGCCTGTCCGCTCCCCTGCGCACTGTCCTGCGCTTGGCGGCCCTTGTGGCGTACCGTGCGGGCCGCGCGCGGGCAAGCTTCGCCGCCCTGAGCGCCCTGTACAACCTGCGCTACCTGGATGGCGCGGCCTCCGAACTTGGGCGTCGCGGCTTGATAGATTTGCTGCTGCCGCGCGGGAAAAGCGCGCGGGAAGCGCCCGTGTTGCATTAGGCTTGTATCGGCGCTGCTGCGGCTGATGGAGCGCGTACCAACGACGGAAGAAATCGTTCCGTCGTCGGTGCGCGCTGGAAAAGCCGGGGAGCAGCGCAGGGAAAGCCGGGGAGAGATGGGGAGAGGTTCTTTCCCACGCCTCGCCAAAAGCACACAACACAACTATGGAACACAAACAATGAAACTAGGATTTGTATTGGAGCAGGCGCTGGGGCACGTGACCCACGCGCAAAACCTGCGGCGGGCAATGGCGGATGACCCGCGCGACAATGCACTTTATCTGGATATTCCCTACCACAACACGCCCGGCTGGCAAAGCCGACTGCCGGGCGTGCGGAGCAACTGGTCGGTGCGGGCGTCCCTGGCGGCGTACCAAGCGCTGCGTCCCCACGCGGGAAGTTTGGATGCCGCGCTGTTTCACACGCAGGTGACATCGCTGTTTTCTGCGGGATTGATGCGGCGCGTGCCGTCCGTGGTGTCGCTGGATGCCACGCCCTTGCAGTATGACGCCCTGGGGGCCTTGTACGGGCATGTGCCCAGCACAAACGCCCGCCTGGAACGGGTCAAAAAGCGTCTCAACCAACGGTCATTTCAAGCCGCCCGGCATCTGGTGACGTGGTCCGAGTGGGCCAAAGGGTCGCTGGTGGCGGATTACGGCATCCCAGCATCCAAAGTGACGGTGATCCCGCCGGGCATTGATTTGGAGTTGTGGGACTTCCCCGAACGCGCCAAAGGGTCGGGCGAGACGGTCAACGCGTTGTTTGTCGGGGGCGACTTTGCGCGCAAGGGCGGCGACACGCTTTTGGAGGCGTTTGCCGCGCTGCCTGCCAAAACAAATGCGCATCTGCATTTGGTGACGCAAACCGAGGGAGTAGGGGACGGCCTGGCGAATGTCAGTGTTTATCGGGGCGTGACGCCAAACTCCGACGCGCTGCGAGCGCTGTACGCGCAGGCTGATTTGCTTGTCTTTCCCACGCGGGGAGACACTCTCGGCCTGGTTGTGCTGGAAGCGCTGGCGGCGGGCCTGCCGATCATCACCACCCATGTCGGGGCTTTGCCTGAAGTGGTCACGGACGGGGAAACGGGCCTGGTCGTGCCCCCAAACGACCCCCGCGCACTGGCCTGCGCGCTGGAGCGCCTGGCGGGCGATGCGGGGGAACGGCGCGCGATGGGGCGTCGGGCGCGCTTGGACGCCCATGCCCGCTTCGGGGCCGCGCAGAACTACGGGAAATTGGTGCAGACAGTGCGGGAAGCGGGGGCGTAAGATGTTTGGCATAAATCATGCAAAGAAGGCAGCTGAGGACAAACGCATGAAGACTTTGCTGCTGATACCCAGCGTGGAAAAAACCGATATTGCCGAAGCGGTCGCCGAAGGCCGCCATCCCGCCATGGATTACCATGCCCTGCAAACGGCCCTCGGCGCGAGCGACGGCCAGGCCGACCTGCTGGACTACGCGGCTGTGGATGCCGACATGTCCCCGCTGGTTCGTTTGACGCGGCGGGCGGCAGGGCGCGATGCGGCCCTGGCGATGATGGGCTGGCAGCGGCGGCATCTGTACGGGGCGATCTTTACCAACGGCGAGAATGTCGGCATTCCGCTGGCTCTGCTGCTGGCCGGAACGCGCCGCCGTCCGCTCCACGTGTCTATCGGGCACCGCTTGTCGGCGGGCAAAAAGCGCCCGTTTTTCACCTTTCTGCGCGCGGATCGGCAGTTTGACACCATCTTTGTCTATGCGCAAAGCCAGCGCGACTTTGCCGAAGACCATCTGGGCATCCCGTTCCACAAGCTGGACCTGATCTCGTTCCAAGTGGACGACCGCTTCTTTCGCCCCCTGCCCGGCGTCCCTGTCAATGAGAATCAAATCTGCGCGGCAGGGCTGGAATGGCGCGACTACCCAACTCTCATAGAAGCCGTTGCGTCCATGCCCGACCTGTCGGTCAAGCTCGCCGCCGCCTCGCCCTGGTCCAAATCGGCCAATGATACAGAGAACCGCGCGCTGCCCGCCCACATAGACGCGCGCCGGTACGACTATGACGGCCTGCGCACCCTGTATGCGCAATCCTCGTTTGTCGTGGTTCCTCTCAAAGAAACCGACTTTCAAGCGGGCGTCACGACTATCCTGGAAGCGATGGCGATGGGCAAACCTGTCCTCGCCACACGCACGGCAGGCCAGACCGATGTCATTATTGAAGGCGTCACCGGCCTGACCGTCCCGCCCGGCGATGTGGCAGCCTGGCAGCGGGCCATTGTTCGGCTGCGCGAAGACCCGTCCTTGCGCGAGCGTTTGGGCCGCAATGCCCGCCGCTGGGTGGAAGGGCATGCGACCCTGGACCGCTGGACAGGACGGCTTGCGCACGCCCTGCAAAACCCGCCCGCCGACAGCGCCGACCCGTCCACGGCCTCGTTTGCCGCGCCGGGTCAGACCCAGCCCGCGCCCGGCCCGCTGCGCAAAACCGGGTCGTAAGAGAAGCGTAACACGGACATAAACCGCGAAACCATGTTATAATAAAGGCGGCGCAGTTGCGCCGCCTTTATCCGTATCAGTGCTACACTCTGCAAGAGAACCCAATTTCAATGAACAATACCAAGAAGTTCGCCGTGCCGCTGATGGCGGTCATCACCGTGGCCGCCCTGCTTTCCACCCTGCTGACCTACCTGCGCTGGGCGCCTCGCCGCCCTTTGGTCACGGTGGGAGACAAAGTCATCAGCAAATACGACTACCAGACAGCCCTGGACAAACAAGCCGGCAAAACTGTCCTAAACAAATTGGTCTACACGGCCCTGGTGCGTCAGGCGGCCACCAAAGCCGGTGTTCTGCCCACCGACAAAGACGTGGATGCGCGGCTCGCCGACCTGTCCCGCCGCAACCCTCAGGTCGCCGCGCAGGCCAACGACGCCGCCAACGGGCCTGGCTTCCGTGACGACCTCCTCACCGACCTTGCCCTGGAAAACCTGCGCGTGAGGAACGTCTCCGCTTCCGACGCGGAAGTGCAGGCGTTTTACAGCAGCCACAAAGCCGCGTTCACCCTGCCCAGCCAGGTGCAGACCACGATGGTAGTCACCAAATACCGCAATGACTCGGTGACGGCAGAGCATTTGCTCCAGCAAAACGTCTCGCCGGATGTGATTGCCCGCCAGCCTCGTCTTCAGGTGGCAGGCGTCAACGGCTTCAATGTCAACATGGCCGCCCTTCCGCCCGCCGTCCGCGAAAACGTGGGCAAAACCGTGCTTGCCATGAAGACCAACCAAGTCAAGACCCTGCCTGTCGGGTCGTTCTTCTTGACGTTCAAGGTTAAAAAATCCGATGCCGCCTCCACGCCGCCGCTTTCCCAAATCCACGACTTGGTGGCGCGTCAGGTGAAGCTGCTCAAAGCCGACAGCCCGCAGGCCACTATCGCTTCTCTGTACCAGCAGTCGCAGCCCAAGTTTGCCGTTGAAAAGTACGCGGCGTTCTTCAGTGACGTGCAGCAGTTCAACGCGCAGAACCGCACCAAAAAGACCGCCAGCGCCCAGTAATACCGCCTCGTTTTGCCCGCGCTCCCCTAGGGATAATGACTATGGCGACTGCTTCTCCCCCACCGACAAAAACGCCGCCGCCGGATGCGGCGGCCAAAACTGCCAAGTCTCGCTTTGCTTTGCCCCGCTGGGACTGGCCCACCCTGCTGCCGTATGGCATCGCAGTGGGCCTGTTTCTGGCGCTCGCGTATCCCATGCTGCGCTCGTGGTCGTATGAGTACCTCAAGCCCGAATCGTACTATGCCCACGCGCCCATTATCCCGTTCATCATGGCGCTGATGTTCTGGCATCGGCGCGAGGCTGTGCGGGACTGCCCCAAAACCCCGTTTCTGCCCGCATTGATCGTTCTGCTGCCTGCCCTGGCGACCTTTGTGTTTGCGAGCAAGTCTTACGCGCTGGCCTTGATGTCGCTGGCCTTTCTGCTGATCTTGTGGAGCGGCGTGTGGCTGGCTTTGGGCACGCGCTTTGTGCGCATGTTTTGGGTGCCCCTCGCATTTATCGTGATGATGGTGCCCCTGCCCGGCCCGCTCCTCAATGATGCCACGCTGAAACTCCAAATGGTGTCTACGATCTGCGCCGACAAGCTGCTGCACTTGATGTTTTTTCACACGACACTGGCCGGCAACGTCATCCAGATGGACAATTTCCCCCTGTTTGTGGATGTGCCGTGTTCCGGGTTTAAACTTCTGCTTTCGCTGCTGACGTTTGATGCCGCCTTTGCGTATCTGGTGGATGGGTCGCGCAACAAGCGCATCCTGCTGTTTCTGCTGAGCGTTCCCCTCGCCCTGGTCATCAATGCCGTGCGTATTGCGCTGATCGGCGTTGTCGGCGAGTGCGTGGGCGATGCCGCCGCCCATGTGTTTCATGACTGGAGCGGCATCATCACTCTGGTTCTGGGCTTCACGGCCCTGTTTTCCGTTGCAAAGGTATTTGGATGCCGTACATTCGCCGGATGGGCTATCTTTTAGTCCTCGTTTTTGCCGCCGCTTTGCTCACCGCGATGGTGTGGCGTCCCGCCCCGCCGCCGCCCTTTCATGGCCTGGGTCCCAATGATGTCCCCCGCGAGGTGGGCGGCTACGCGGCCCCCACCGACTACGAGATGACCGCGGATGTCAAGGCTCTTTTGCAGGGCGCGGACACGGTTTCGCGCACCTACAACCGCAACCAGGACCATATTGACTTTGTGCTGCTCGGCGGCAACAGCCGCGAAAACCTGCACGACCCCCGCTCCTGCCTGACAGGTGCCGGGTGGGCTTTGGCCGGCGACCACACCGAGGCCCTGCCCGGCACCAATGTAGACATTCATGCCTGCCATGCCATCGGCATGCCCGGCCAGCCGGGCTTTGACGTTTTGTATTTGTATGTCGTGGACGGCAAGCGCATCAGCGCGGTCAGCCAAATCCGCATGCAGATGCTGATTGCTGCGCTTGTGGGCAAGCAGAATGCGCCTGTCTACATGCTGCGCTTTATGGAGCCGCTGTCGAGCGACCCGCAAGCTCAGGCCCAGGTGCACACGCGCCTCATGGCGTTTGCGTCCCAGATGTGGACTGTCATGAAGCCTAAATTGCAGTCTAAAGCCTGAGCCGTCCGCGTTTTCCCTGGCCCCTCCGCTCTTGTCACCAACAACGGAGGGGCCTTTTGTTTTGGCTGTGCCGCCGTGCCAGCATCTTCCCCACAGCATTCTCACGGTGTCTCAAGGGCGTACCGACGACGGACGGTTTTGTTCCGTCGTTGGTCATGGCTGGAAAAGCCGGGGCAATGCCGAAGCAATACCAGGGCAATGCCTGAACGAAGTCAGGAAAAAGCCGGGGCAAACAACCCCCGTGAGCGCTAAAACAACCCCCCGTGAGCGCCAAGAGTCGCTGGGCACAAGGCCAAAGCCACGCCCCCATCGGCATGGAACAAAAGCGAGAGCGCTTGTTTTGCGCCTCGCTTATGAAAAGATTACAAAAGCAAAAAAGAACTTGACACCACCGGCGTTCCGTGATAGAATGGCCTTGTTCTCAACAACGCTGCGACTGCTTTTTGCGAATGGAGGCTTCTATGTGTCCTGTTCCGACCGGCTGTGCGTTTCGTCCCGGCACTTATTCTCCCAGACGCCTTTACTAAGTAAAGGCGCTCACTTCCCTTACTCTGCTTCTTCTCGTTCCCTCGGCCCATGCCCAATCCGGCTCCTACACCAGCCCCGGCCCCACCGGCGGCATGATCACCTCTCAGCCTAGCTATAGTGCCCCCTACGGCAGCGTTCAAGGCGGCTACGGCGGGTCAGCAGGGAGCGGCGCGGTTGGGGACCGAACCGGCTCCGCCTCCTGCAGCGGGGGGATTGATCAGACCTACACCTGGCAGGGGACAGACCCGGCCCCCCAAAGCGTGATCGTCACCCAGACCAGCACGGCGAGCGCCTGGATCGGCTACTCTAACAGCGCTCAGGCTGCCCCAACCTGTGACGACGGGTTGCAGGATAGCCCCACTGTCACGTCAAGCCACTCGATGTATGGCTACGCCGTAAACGCCAGCAGCAGTGGAACGCACTACACGACACAGGGCGGGGCAAGTATTACCGTTTCTTGTTCGCCAAGTGCGAGTGTCAGCATCAACAGCGGCCAATGCACTGCTAAAGTTGCCTACAGCGCCAGCATCTCTCCTGTCACTATCCAGCTTACCGGAGTGACAACGGATCACAAGCTGCTGACGGGCCAGCAATGTACGGCAACGCTCAGCGGCACCAATGGCTACACCGTCAAGAGCTACACGTGGTTGGTGGGTGGTAAAGCGTTCAAGAACTACGACATCACCAAGACCAACAACGACCAGCTCGTAGCACTCGACCCCAAAGACTTGACCGGCCCGGCAACAGGCAGCACGGGCGTGGCCCCGGTCACCTTCTATGACGGCACTGCCGAGAGTTTGACCGTCTCCTGCACAGCCACCCTGACCGCCCCCGACGGTACCAGCCTCAGCGTCAGCGCAAAAGCACCGCAAATCACTGTCCTCAAGCCGACTGCAAGTTGGGGCATTACAACAGGCAATGTCCATTACAATTCGTCAGCAGGCGAGTACGGTCTCTTTCCTGCCTTTGGCACGGGTGCTCCGGGCGGTGTCTCCTGGCACGATGTCGCCGTGACTGTTCCTGCTCCGTTTTCAGGCGGCACTTGTTGCTTCACCCAACTCGTCACTCCTAACCACACCTACAACGGAACAGCCACAGGCTCCAACAACGGTGTACCAGGCCTGGATAATTCCTTCATCTACTTTAACTACACTTGGTCTCCGCCCGCCACAGGCGCCAACAGCGACAGCCCGGCAATCATTGTTCCTGCTGGAAAAGTAGCGGGGGACACCGTCACAGTAAGCGACAGCCTGCAAACGTGGCTCATGTACCAGCCGCCCGGCGGGGTATGGATTCCATTGCGGCAGTATTCCTACAATTGGGCACTCACGCTGACATGGAGCGCGGACGGAACCTGGGCCATGTCGGGGCAAAATCCAGCGCCGCCCGGTTCTGGACCAAATTACATGTCTACTCTCACAGACACCCCACCGCAGTGGGGCATGGTTCATACGAACGGCAACTAGCGATGTCACAGTGACCAGCAGGCCCTCGGTCACCGTAGCACCGCACCTTACTAAGGATCAGAGAATGAATATCATGAACAACTTACGATTTGCAGGCCCTCTATTAGCGGCTTTGTCGGCCCTGTTGCCGCTCTCAGCAGGGGCACAGGAACAGAAAAAAGCCAACGTTGCGCCAGTAGCACAGACGCCGTTCGTTATCAGAAGCGTCACTCATCATGAGCCAATTCCCGCGTACCTGATTGAAGCAGGCGAGAAAGCCCATGCCGCAGACCTGCGCGGGGAAGAGTTGTTAAAGGCTGGCATCTACAGTGACGCCATCAGTGCGTTTCAAGAAGCACTCTCTTATGAGCCGCACGACGGCCCCGCTTACCAACACTTAGCAGAAACATACACGGCGATGAACCAGCCGGACAAGGCAATTACGGCTTACAGAACGGTGCTTTACGACTGGCCCGGTAAAGGAGGAGGATACGGCATAGAGGGTAATCCAGCGGTTTGGATGCAGTTTGCCTTGGTGTTGCTCAAAGCAGGGCAAAGTGCAGAAGCATTGACCGTGTACCTGCACGGCTATCACTTCCTGCCGACTGACCGGGGACCACTGCCTCCTGTATTCACCTCGCCTAATGTCATGCTCACTCAGTTGCCAGCGGCCATCTACGCCGCGCTTGGGCTGACGGAGTATGCAGGCGGCGAGCAGAACTTGAACCTTGCGGCCAATTACTTCCAGCAGGCCCTCAGCCTCCAACCTACCTTGGCGCCGCCGTATTATTATTTGGGTCAGATACTGAAGTACAAACCGGGTCATGCTCAGGAGGCCATAGATGCCTTCAACAAGGCGGCACAACTCGGCGGTTCGGAGATGGGGCCACTTGTAGATAAGGTGATGCGGGAAAAGGCAGGAACAGCCGACTTTGAGGCGGCGGTCAAGAAGGCAGGACTGACGGCACAGTAGCCTGAGCACCTCACGCAAGCCGCGCGCCCCGAAAGAGGCACGCGGCTGCTTTCTTGCGCCCCCGCCCCGAATGGCCCACTACCGAACAGCACGAGCGTGGCTCCGGTCAGCTTCTATGACGGCACACAAGAGAGCCTTAACGTTTCCTGCACTGCCAGCCTGACTGCCCCTGACGGCACATCTCTAAACGTTACTGCAAAAGCACCGCCGATCACCGTTCTCAAACCGACCGTCACAAGATGGGACATCAACACCGGTACAGTTCAATACAACTCTGCTCAAAAGGCGTTTGGACTATATGGCAATCTAGATGGCGTTACATGGAGCAATGTCACAGTCAACGTTCCAGCACCTTTTTCGGGAGGACAATCAACATTCACCCAGATCGTCACTCCTAATGTTTTTACATACAACGCCTCCGGCACAGCAACACCCTACATTACCAATAATGGTGTAGCAGGGCTTGATGGTGGCTTCATTTATGGGAGTACTTGGACCCCGCCATCAGTCGGCAGCGACAGGGATAGCCCGGCAGTTGGCATCACAGGATTACCTAGTGGCACTACAAAAGTGACAGCAAGCGAAGCATTTACTACTTGGGTGATGTACCAGCCGTCCGGCGGGGTGTGGGTTCCTTTGAGCAGCTACAACTGGAATTGGTCTGAGACTTTCCAGTATGCTAATGCATCATGGTCATTGACGCAGGCAAGTCCGACAACGCCACCGAGCTATACAGGGTCGCCGACAGATACACCCCCAATTTGGAGAAGTACCCATTGATAATATAAACGATGCTACTACATTTAAAGGACTGAATATGAAAACTTTGTACAGTGCTGCTTTTGCTGCCATTTCTGCACTTTCGTTGCTGCTTCCATTATCAACAACTGCAAGAGGGCAGCAAACCTTACAGTCTATTCCAAAGCCTAAAAAACTATCGGAGACGCTTCTTAGCCACAATCGTCTTCCAATTAACCCATTTTTGATTGAAGCAGGCGAAAAAGCCCACGTCGCAGACCTGCGCGGGGAAGAGTTGCTAAAGGCTGGCATCTACAGTGACGCCATTGGCGCATTTCAAGAGGCTCTTTCTTATGAACCCCATGATGGCCTTGCTTACCAACACTTAGCAGAGGCATACACGGCAATGAACCAGCCCGACAAGGCAATTGCCGCTTACCGGACGCTGTTTTATGACTGGCCTGGTAAGGGATGGGGAAGCAGCATCGGGAGCAACACAACGGTTCTGATGCAGTTTGCCCTTGTGCTGCTCAAGACGGGGCAAAAGGCAGAAGCATTGACCGTGTACCAGCGCGGCTATCACTTCCTGCCGACTGACCGGGGACCATTGCCGCCGTTGTTTACCACGCCCGACTTCGCAGCCGCTGACTTCAAGGCAGCGGCTTACACAGCAATGGGCTTGCATGAAACGGCTTGGGGGGTCGCCGCTGACGCACCGGCATATTTTGAGCGGGCTATTGCCACGCAACCTGCTTTTGCAACACCTTACTATTACTACGGCGAATTACTAAAAGGCAAGCCGGGGCGCGCCGCCGATGCTGTAGCGGCCTTTAATCAAGCAAGGCAACTTGGTGGCCCGCAGATGCAGCCGTTTATAGATAAGGCAGCAAAGCAGGGTACGACTGAGTTTGAGGGGGCGGTGAAGAGGGTTGGCCTGACGGCACAGTAGTCCGAATGCTTTATGGAGGCCACATGCTTGGCATACAAGCATGTGGCCTTTTTTTTGGGAGTGAAGGCACCGACGGATGCAGCACCAGCATTAGCCCCAGTGCCATAGCCACGCTGGTCTTTACTGGTTCAGGTGACGCGGCATTCAAGACCTACGACACCAACAAGACCAACAACGACCAGCTCGTGCCGCTCGGCCCCAAAGACTTGACCGGCCCGGCGCAGGGCAGCACAAGCGCAACCGTGCCCCCGGTCAGCTTCTACGATGGCACAGCGGAGAGTTTGACCGTCTCCTGCACCGCCACCCTGACAGCCCCCGACGGTACCAGCCTCAGCGTCAGCGCAAAAGCACCCCAGATCACTGTCTTCAAGCCAACCGCCACTTGGGGAATTGATACTGGCTATGTGCAACAATTTCAATACCCTGACCAATCGGGACAGTACCACGACATGATGGGCTTGCTCGGCCCGCCAAATGTGGCTAAACAAGGCCAGTCCTGGCACGATGTTATCGTTACCGTGCCGACGCCCTTCACGGGCGGCACGTTCGCGTTCGTGCAGTTGTCAACACCTGACCGAAAAATCTACCGCCATGCCACCCAAACTGGTCTGTCAGACCATTTCCAGTACCCAGACAATGGCAAACAGGGCTTAGATAATGGCTTCACATTCCTGAACAAGTCTTGGGCTATACCTCAAACCGGCTCAGGTGAGTTGACAGGAGACAGTCCAAGCCAGGGTGTCCCGGACACAGTGACCGCGAACGATGGTGGTGGCAGTGATTGGTATCAGGTAACAGCCTCCGATCAGTTTACAACCTGGCTGATGTATCGGCCTTCTGGTGGGGTATGGGTGCCCTTACAGAAGTATAGCTGGTCATGGTCAGGGACAATGACCAAGGGAACCGCCGGTTGGAGCCTGCAAAGCTCCAGCCCTACTTCAGCAGCGACGCAGTCTGCCTCTGTAACAGATAATCCCCCTTCTTGGAACCTGACGCATACGAACAACGAACCCTTTGTCGCACCTAATTAAGGTGCTCGGCTCTCGGCTTTGTGAAGGAAAAACAAGCATGAAAACAAACACTGTATTGGCTTTGGCATTGCTCTCATTAACGCTGGCAGCAGACGCGCAACAGTCAACAGGCGGGGCCGCCGGTAAGTCAAGCAATGTAGCACCTTTGGTTGGGAACATCGTCAGCTATAGCGGCCCTATGTTCTTCCCAAGCGATCCATTAAAGCGAAAAGCGTACCAGGCATCCTGGCTCCTGACGCAAAAAGCACTCAAACTCTCAAGCCAGAAGGATTGGACGGCGGCGATTCCCATCTATGAGCAGGCACTGACCGTCTACCCGGACTCGCCGTCTGCGTACAGCGGCTTGGCACAAGCCTACATGAGATTGGGGCAGACCGATGATGCCATAGCCACCCTCCGGCGTCTGTATTACGGTTGGCCTGGAAGAGATTGGTCTTCGGACGTGGAGTGTTGGGGAAAGACGCCTGACGAGTACACGTATATGCTAAATCTGGAGAAGGATGCGGCACTTTTGATGCAGTTTGCCTTGTTGCTGGAGCAAACAAATCAAGGTAAAGAAGCGCTGAGAGTTTATCAGCGTGGGTTCCAGTTCCTGCCTGCTGACCGTGGGCCGCTGCCGCCTGCACCGGACACACTTGGGCTGACTGGAGTTCATCTCGAAGCCGCGACGCGAACAGGTTTAGCAATAGTAGAAAGCGACAAGGACGATGCCTTATCTCAGCTCCGACTTGCAGTAGTCTTGCAGCCTGATCTGGCAGCCGCTTATTACAATCAAGGAGAGATTCTGAAACATCAGGACGGGCGCTCCGCCGAGGCCATCACCGCCTTCAATAAAGCGGCGCAGTTGGGTGGGTCAGAGATGAAACCGTTTGTGGACAAGGCGATGAAAGATGGCTCGTCCGAGTTCACAGCGGCGGTGAAGGAAACGGGAAAAGCCACACAGTAAACATAGGACAGTCTGTAAACAGCCGCCCTCCCACGAGTGGAAAGGCGGCTGTTTCTTATTGAACAGAGGGAACATATGTGCTATAATAGAATAGCGGTTGCAGCTGCACCGCTTGCCTTGCACTCGGTAGTTTATGCAAGGATGCCCATGTCGGCATTCCTGGCGCTCTTTGACAACTTAATCTTCCGAATAGGCAGTAACCCGGCCTTACCCCTGCCGAGGATTTCATGTTCTCGGCTTTTATCCAGCCCGACTTGGGACGAAACAGTCGTGCCGCCTGCCCACGCCCGCCGTTTTCCGGTATTCTTTTCAGCGTGTGCTGGCATGGAACGTGCCGACTATGTAGTTATTATGAAAGCATTAATTGCAGGCACAGCCTTTGACAATGTTTCTATGGAAGAAGCCGTCGTGCGCATCACGCAGATGGCTCAAAAGACCGACACCCCGCGCGTCATCTGCACGGGCAATCTGGACCACCTGGTGATGCTTCAGAAGGACACGGACTTCCGCGCCATCTACCAGGCGGCAGACCTGGTGCTGGCCGATGGCGCGCCGATTGTCTGGCTGTCGCATCTGTGCGGCACGCCTCTCAAAGAGCGCGTGACGGGCAGCGACCTGTTTTGGGAGCTGGGGCGGGCCTCGGCGAAGACGGGCCTGCGCTTGTTTTTTCTGGGTGGATCGCCGGGGGCCGCCGCCCGCGCCGCCGACGCTGTGCATGGGCGTTACCCCAGCGCCATCGTGTGCGGGTCGTATTGCCCGCCCAAGGAGACGTTTGACACGCCGCAGGAGCAGCAGCATATTTGGGAAGTCGTGCGCAATGCGCAGCCCGATATTCTGCTGGTCGGCTTCGGCGCGCCAAAACAAGAGAAATGGATTCAAGCCAACAAAGAACTGATCGGCGTGCCGGTCTCCATCGGCGTGGGCGGCACGTTTGAGATGGCGGGGGGCATTGTCAAGCGCGCTCCCAAATGGATGCAGGCCAGCGGCATGGAGTGGTGCTGGCGATTGGCGCAGGAGCCGGGCCGCCTGTTCCGCCGGTATTTTATGAACGATCTGCCGTTTCTGCTTGTCCTGACCACTCGCATCATAGCCGACCGCATGCGTCCCAAAGCAACAGAGCAGCCCGCCGCGTAGTGCCTCGGTCTCTGCCTACCCTGCGCAAACACTGTCTCTAAAACCCTCGCCGTCTTGGTATAATAACCCTATCTTGGGGAAAGGCGGTGGGGCATGGCGGCACTCCAAACACGCGAACAGTCGGAACACCCTAGCGCGCTGGGCGAAGCGCTGGCCCTGGTCACTGCGCGCGTGCGCAATCAGCACTGGTGGCACGGCAGCGTGCGCGGACTGAGCACCGCGCTTGCCGTGGACATCGCCCTTGCCGCGCTGTCCCGCGCCGAAGTGATACCGGGCGGCTTCCCCTTGTTTCTTTTGCTGGTCACCGTGGGGCTAGCAGGGATCAGTTTGGGCGGCTGGCTCGCTTTCCGCTCCCCATTCACCCCGATGGACGCCGCGCGCCTGGCCGAAGCGCGCCTGCCCCTCAAAGAGCGGCTGTCGTCCGCGCTGGAGTTTGACGAATCTTCCCGCCCCAACCCCCTGTTTGCCTTGCAGCATGCGGACGCGGAAGCCCACGCCCGCGCATTGGACACCCGCCTGGCTGTCCCCCGCCGCGTCCCGCGGGAGGCATGGCTGATACTGCCCCTGTTGATCGCACTTGTCCTGATGCTCCGGCTGCCCTCGCTGCCGTTTGGCCCATCGCTTGCCCGGCGCGCCGAGCGGGAAACCGTGCGCCTGGCGGGGCGGCAGCTGGCTCAGGCCGCGCACGCAGCCGCGCAGCAGGCCGATGCCCGGCATCAAGAAGGCGCAAAGCGTCAGGCGCAGAAGATGGAAGCATTGGGCAAGCGCATGGCGCAGGGCCACATGGATCGGGAACAGGCCCTGGCCGCCGTGTCTGAGCAGGAGCAGCAGCTTGCCGAGTCGGGCGGGGCCGCGCCGCCCAGTTCCAGCAGCCCCGGCCAGGCGGCAAAAGACCTTGCCGGGGCAAACCGCTCGCTCCCCTTGTCCGAGCCGCAGTCGCCCGCGTCATCCAAAGGCGCGTCCGCGCCGGGCACGCTGCCCCGCTCTGCGGGCGCTTCGGCGGGGCAGGGGGGGGCGAAAACTTCCACCCAAGCCGCAAAGCAAGGCACGTCAAGAACAGCGCAGGGCAAACCGTCCGGCCCGGCGGCTCACCCTGCTGCCCCGCCCAAAGCGGCAACTGCCGGGGGGGGCGCGGGTTCGCCCCCTGCGCAGCAAGGGCAGAGGGAGGCCGCGAGTCCGCAGCCGTCTTCCTGCCCGTCCTCTGACCCCAGCAAAACCAGCCGCGCTGCCGAAGCTGCCAGCCGTCAAAGCCAGTCCCCGCCGTCGTCTTCCGGTGCGCCCGAAGCGCGCCAGGCACTGGAAAACGCCCATCGTCAGCTTGCCGCGCCTGACTCGTCCGGGGAACAGCCTCCTGCGAAGCCTGACGCGCCGAACAATCCAACGTCTTCGCCCGCCCAGCCCAAGCCCGGCAGCGCGGCTCGCCCCAACGGTGCAGGCAAGCCGGGCGGGCAGGGGAACCGCGTCGGCGGCAAGCCGAACGGAGCAGGCAAGCCCGCCGCTGGCAGGACGGGTGGGCAAAGCGAAGCCGGTGGCGGCAAGCCGAACGGCCCGCCTTCCCCGGCAGGCAAGGGGCAGGACGGGCAGTCCGGCCAGGGCAAACCTGCGAGCCAAAGCGCGGGCAATCCCGGCGGCGCGCCGGGGCAGCCCTCGCCCGGCGGCGGGGCGGGCCAGGGGGCGAAGTTTCCGTTCCACGCCGTTCTGCCGCCGAACGCATCGTCCAAAGGGCAAAGCATCTCTCTAGGCACGCCGGGGCGGGACGGCCAGCCGGGCAAGACACTGCCCAGGCAGTCCGGGCGACCCGCCGTGCCGGGGGGGGCAAGCCGTGTGCCGTACAGTCAGGCGCTGCCGCGCTATCGCAAGAGTGCGGAGTCGGCCTTAGACCAAGAGCAAGTGCCGCCGTCGCAGCGCGCCATCGTGCGCGACTATTTCAATTCATTGCAGCCCACGAGATAACTGAGTGCAGCCCGTCAAATGAGAGTTTTTCCCGCCATCGTGCTGGGCGCTGTCCTGGCTTGTTCCATGATTTTGCTGCCTGCGCAAGGCCAAAAGCGTTCGGTGCCAAGCCCGGACAGCCCCCATGCTGTTGAACTCGGCCACTTGCAGGATGGGGCAATCACCGAAAGCTCAGGCGTGGTGGCAAGCCGCCGGGCAGGGGGGAGTCTGCTGTGGACACACAACGACTCAGGCGACGGTCCGTTTGTGTACGCCGTGGGCCTGAAAGGGGAAAAGCGGGGGACGTTTCGGCTCGGCGGCGTTCAAACAGTGACCGACTGCGAGGACATCGCGATTGGGCCTGGCCCGCAGGCGGGCGTGCCGTATTTGTATCTGGGAGATATTGGCGACAACAACAGCGTGCGCAGTGCCGTGTCTCACGTCTGCACCGTGTACCGTGTGCCGGAGCCTGCGGTTCCCCTCAGCGCGCGCACGTCCACGCAAACGCACCCCCTCCTGACGGCCCAAGCGGAGGCATTTCGTTATGTCTACCCGGATGGGCCGCACAATGCCGAAAGCCTGCTGGTGCATCCCAAAACAGGGCGCATTTACATTGTCGCCAAGAACCCGAATGGACACGATGGCGTGTATGTCTTTCCCACCCCGCTGAACCCGAACAAAGTGACGGTGCTGACCAAGATTGCCACCCTTGCCATCAGCGGCGAGCCGGACTTTCATCCCAACCTCGTCACCGGGGGCGACATTGCCCCCGATGGCAGCCATGTCTTGCTGCGCACGTACTGGTATGCCTACGAGTTCGCCGTGCCTGCGGGCGGCGCGGGGTTTGACGGCGTATGGCGCACAAATCCCCGGCGCATCCAAGTCCCTTTGCAGCCGCAGGGCGAGGGCATCGGGTACGCGTACCCTCACGGGGAGGCGTTCTACCTGACTAGTGAGGGCGCGCACACGTCCATTTACAAAGTCTCGCGTCCGCATTAAGAGCCTATCAAGAAAGAACACAAAGCGTGGATCAAGCGTCGGCACTGGAGTTCCGGGACAATTTTGCGCGGGTGCGCATGGAAGTCGGCAAAGTGATTGTGGGGCAGCAGGACATCATTGACGGTGTCCTCATCTGCCTGCTGTGCAGCGGACATGTGCTTTTAGAGGGCGTGCCGGGCCTGGGCAAGACCCTGCTGGTGCGGACATTGGCGCAGGCCCTAGACCTGTCGTTTGCGCGCATCCAGTTTACGCCCGACCTCATGCCCGCGGACATTACCGGCACCAACCTGCTGACGGAAGAGGCGGGACGGCGGGCGTTTCAGTTTCAGCCCGGCCCGCTGTTCGGCAACATCGTGCTGGCCGATGAGATCAACCGGGCCACCCCCAAAACGCAGTCGGCCATGCTGGAAGCCATGCAGGAGCATTCGGTGACTGTCTCAGGCACGCAGTACCGTTTGCAGGAGCCGTTTTTCGTGCTCGCCACCCAGAACCCCATTGAGATGGAAGGCACGTACCCGCTGCCGGAAGCGCAGCTAGACCGGTTTCTGTTTAAGCTGATCGTGCCGTCGCCGACGTTTGCCCAGCTCAGCGCGATTTTGGACCGCACCACGGGTGTGGAAGTCAGTTCCGTGTCCAAAACGCTCAGCGGCGCGACTATTCTTGCCATGCGCCAGGTGGCGCGCGCCTTGCCTATCGCGAGCCATGTTCGGGAATACGCTGTGCGATTGGTGCTTGCCACCCAGCCTGGCAGCGAGGGCGTGCTGCCTACTGTCACGCGCTACGTGCGCTTTGGGGCCTCGCCGCGCGGCGCGCAGGCACTGGTATTGGCCGCCAAAGTCCGCGCCCTGCTCGACGGGCGCTACAATGTCGCCTATGAAGACATCGCAGGCGTTGCTCCTGCCGCCCTGCGCCATCGCGTTTTGCTTAATTATGAAGCGCAGGCCGAAGGCGTGACCACCGACACCGTGCTGCACGAGATACTCGCCAAACTTGCCGCGCCGCGTCCCGCTGCCGCCGCCTAAACTTGCCCCAAACCCTATGACCCTTCTGTCACCCTGGTTTGCGCTGCTGTCCCTGCTCACGCCGCTGCCGACCGGCACCGACCGCCAATTGCGCCGGATACCTTATGTCACGTTCGTGCTGATCGGCGTCAACATCCTTGTTTATCTGCTGACACTGCATGACCCCAGCGTGATGCAGCGCTACGGCCTGACCCCCAAATTTCCCCGCCCCTTCCAATTGTTCACGTCGCTGTTTATCCATGTCGGCTTCTGGCACCTGCTGTGGAACATGGTCTTTCTGGGCTTGTTCGGCCCGCACGTGGAAGACGCCCTGGGTTCGGTCACGTTTACGGCCCTGTATTTTGGCGGCGGCATTGCGGCGGGCCTGCTGCAAATGGCGATTTCGCTGATGCTGCTCGCGCACGGGCAGGGCATGGCCGCGTATGCGCCCCTCGTCGGCGCGTCGGGCGCGATCTCGTCTATTCTGGCCCCGTTCGCCGTGCGCTTCCATCGGTCGCAGATACGCATGCTGTGGCTGCCGGGTTTGCTGCTGCCCGGCGGGTGGGCGCGTTTGGAAATCCCCGCCGTGGCCGGCCTGCTGTTGTGGCTTGTGCAGAACGTCTGCGGGGCCTTGTGGTCGCTGTGGAGGCCCGAAAGCGGCGGGACTGCTTACTGGGCGCACATGGGCGGCTTCGCGTTCGGCCTGGTGGCCGCGCAGCTCACCGACCTGCTGCGCGACGGGCGGCAGGACTATCGCCTCCAAGATGCCCGCGCGTCGGCGGGGCGCGGCCAAACGCTTTTAACCGATGCTGTGCAGAACTACCGCGCCTTTTTGGAGCACGACCCGCACAATGCCGCCGTCCGTGCGGAACTGGCCCGCGCGCTTGCCGGGGGCGGCGAAACCGAAAGCCGCACAGAAGCCGAAGCGGAAATGACCAGGGCCGTGCGCCGCTGGCTGAAACAAGACGATGTGCCCCAAGCGGTCGCCGCCTGCGCCGATGCCCGTCGTCTGGGTCTGACACTTGTGCTTTCCGCCCGCGAGAGCCTGCGGCTGGGCGGCGAAGCCGAAGACCTGTCCGACCCCGACACCGCCGTGTGGCTGCTGCGCATGGTGCTCAGCCACGCGCCCGACACGCCGGAAGACGAGATGGCCCGCTTCAAACTGGGGCGCATCCTGCTGCGCACCGACCGCCAGGAAGCGCGCCTGGTCTTGTCGCGCTTTCTGGATTTGTACCCGGCCAGCGAATGGTCCCGGCAGGTGCGCGACCTGGTGCGACAAACATATGCGTAGGCGCGACAAACATATGTTTGATATTTTACCCCAATGGACACAATTATCACGCCAATACAATTGGACAGGAGATTAGAAAACATGGCCGTAGAAGACTTGCAGAAAAACGAAATGATGGCGCATTTGCTGGATGCCCTGGACCATAAAAAAGACATCGGGCACTATGGGCGCTTGGTGTTTGCAATGGTCGCCCGCCACTTTCTGACCGAAGACGAAGTGGTTGCCTACCTGCAACGCGACAAAGACTTCAGCGAGGAGCAGGCCCGTTCCCTGTACGAGCAGGTGCAGGGCGCGGACTACAACCCGCCCCGCCGCGAGAAGATTTTGCAGTACCAATCGGAGCAGGAATTCCCGATTATCCCCAACCCCGACGACCCCGATGCCGGCAACGTCTACCGCGACCTTAATTTCCCCGAACATGTCTACGAGCATATTCAGGACTACCGCAGCCACAAATCCCACGCCTAAACCTAAGCGTCTCTGATGCACACGCCAAAGGCTCCCCATCACTGGGGAGCCTTTTTCTATTCGCCGGGCTGTTTGGCGGGGATGCCGGGTTCGCCTGCCTGCCGGATTGTGGACACCGCGATGAAGAGATGATTTGGGTTATCTCGCAGCTCTTCAAATCCCCAGCCGAGGCCCAGATACCAGGCACGGGCTTGGTCGTCCAGAGCATCCAGCACAAGCGCGTAAATGCCAATCTCGCGTGACGCCGTTTCCACCTGGCGCATCGCCCGCAGCAGGCACAATTTGCCCAGGCCCTGCCCCTGTGCGGCTTGGTCTACGGCAAGTCGGCCCAGCAGCGCCACGCCGATGTCTCCCTGGGGCAGCCTGGGAACCGGAACAATCGCGGCATTGACCGTCCGGGTGAGCAAAGTGTAGTAGGCCAGTATCCGGCGCTCGCCCGGCGCAGGCACAGCGACATGGGTAACACCGACATTGCGCTCGGCGTTCTGCCGGGCCTGACGCTGTAAAAACTCGTTCAGCGCGGGCTTGCCGCAGTCAAACCCCAAACGGTCGTGGTGGGTGCTGAGTGGCTCAAAGACAGGCTGCTGAAAGAGCGGCACGCTCACAGGCCGCTTTCCGGGCTGTCTGCCTGAAGCCTTTGGTAATCCGCCATCGCCTGCCGCAGTTGCTGTGTCGGAGCGTTCGGCGTTTCAATCAACTGAACAAAGCGGGCAAAGTCGCGCTCGGACAGGGCGAGACGCTCCTGCGCGTCAAACACCGCCTGCGCTTTTTCGGCAAGCGCCGCTTCGGTGAAATCGGTGATGGACTGGCCCAAAAGGGACGCCGCGGCTTCGGCCTGATGCTTGATGCGGCGGCTGACGCGGCAGCTCAGGCGGGCGGGCGTGTCGGTGTCGGTGTCTGGCATTGATCTTACCTCTGTGTGTCATTATGCCATACAAAGGGGTTTCCTGCAAGTCAGGCGCTGCAAAGGCCGTCGCCCCGCAAGAGCTGCCCTGTTCTCAGCCTATCGTCCACGCATTGCCAACGCGCTGCATACGCTTTGCCCTCGCAGACCAACGACGGAACAATTTCTTCCGTCGTTGGTCTGCCGTGAAAACACCCTCTCAACACGTAGGCAATCCCCATGCACTTGCCCCGCGCGCCGGTTTATGCTACACTAATGGCACCCAACCACTTCACCGAAAGAAGGGCCTATTTCCTATGGCGAGCCGCATTACTTTGTATGGGCCTCCCAGCCACCCCGACATCAAGCGCTTGCAGCGCGAGATGAATGTCATGTACGTGGACTATGACCTCGCCGACCCGCGCCGCGACGCCCGCGCCCAGAGCCATTTGGCCGAGCAGATCGGCGAGGTCAAAACTCTGCCGCTTGTGGAAGTGCAGCGGGCGGAAGGCAACGGCAGCGTGTTTCTGACCAACCCCGACGAGCCGACTCTGCGCCAGTGTTTGTACAGCGAAGATATTTTGAGCATCACGGCGTACTGGCTGTAACCAAGTATGGTGCTTGAACTTTGCCCCTTGTGCCCGCCCGTGCGCCCGGTTGTCGCCGAAAACGAGCATTGGCGTCTGGTGCTGAACGAAAACCAGGCCACATTGGGCCGCGTCTATTTCGCCCTCAAACGCCATGAAACAGACGCGGCTGCCCTCGCGCCGGACGAGGTCTTGTCGCTGTGGCAGTTCGCGGGGCAGGCGAAGCGGGCGCTGGAAAACGTGTTCGCGCCCGACCATTTCAACTATCTCTTCCACATGAACCTGACGCCGCACGTCCACATGCACATCTATCCGCGTTACCAAGCGCCGCGCGCGTTTGCTGGGCAGACGTTCACCGATATGCATTTTGGCGACCATTACGACCCGCAGGAAGTGCATACGCTGGACGCAGTGACGGACAATCTGCTTGTGGTGACATTACGTCAGGCAATGGGCACGCAGGAGGACGGCGAATGATCGCGCACCTGAGCGGCACATTGGCCCGCATGGAAAGCACGTTTGTCGTGCTGGACGTGGGCGGCGTGGGCTACAAAGTGTCCGTGCCGGTCAGCGTGCTGACCCAATTTGCCGTGGGCAGTCCCGCCGCCCTGCATATCCACATGCATGTGCGGGCGGAAGAAATGAGCCTGTACGGCTTTGCCGAGGCCAACGACCAGCGCATCTTTGAGATGCTGCTCAGTGTCACGGGCATCGGGCCGAAAGTCGCGCTGTCTATCTTATCGGCGATGGATGCCGACACCCTAGCCCGCGCGGTGGTGGGCGAGGACGCCAAGACCCTGGTGCGCATTCCGGGCCTCGGCCTCAAGACCGCGCAGCGCTTGGTGCTGGAACTCAAAGACAAGATGTCCGCCCTGCTGTTTGAGCGCAAAGTAGACCAAAGCCAGGCGAAGGGTAAGCGCCCCGGCCCCGATGACATTTTAGACGACGTGGTAGACGGCCTTGTCAACTTAGGCTACAACCGCAGCGACGCCCGCAAAGCCGCCGAAGCCGCCCTGCAAGCCTCGGAAGACAAGAGCAACATCGGCCTGGCCCTGCGCGCCTCACTGAACATCCTCACCGGCGCAGGGAGTAAAGGGTAGAAGCAATGTCCAGAGACACACGAGCCATATTCCTCTTTTTCGCAGTGCTTGGCCTTATCATGATCAGTGTTGGCGTATTTTGTTTGCTGACCGCCCCGCTTGATTGGAAAGCGGCCTGCGCCGGGCTAGGATGGGGTGTTTTCTGTTGGTACTTTGCATGGCACTTGAGAAAGAGCCGCGTCACTTGGTTTAAGTAACCGCGCCTCTGTCGCTGGTAAATTATGTTTACCGACATACTGCTAAGTAATGGTGCATATGTTTCCAGGTATTTGGTAGGCTTGCGCTGTCTGTATTGCTTCAAGGAAATACCTGATTACTTTTGTTCACTTACTTAACACAAAGCCATATGCCGCAGCAATTTGCCATCTGTCTTGACAACACAGGCTATGCAGTATCACTGGAAAAGGGCAAAATGTACCAACTCATTCCTGATGCAGACGCGGCCTCGTTTGGCGAAGTGCGCATTATAGACGAGACAGGCGAACACTACTTGTTCTCCGCGCGCCGCTTTGCGCCAATCCCTCTGCCGCAGGAAGTCCGAGACGTGCTGCTGGCCGCGTAAATATGGGAAATAACTAAAGCCTCTCCGTGCCGGGAAACGTGACCATGCGAAACCTCGCCTGCGGTATCATCTGAGCAAAGGAACACGCCAAATGGCCCGTACCATTGAAGCCACAATCGACGAGCAGGGAACCGTGCATCTGAGTGAAGCCGTCGCCCTGCCGACTCCCCAGCGCGCGCTGGTCACCATTCTGGACGAGGAACCCATCGTCTCCGGCCTGGGCGAAGGTCTGCGCCGGGGCTTTGAGGATATGCAGGCCGGGCGCACCATTTCGCTCGGCAAAGCCCAGGCCGAGTTTGACGCTCTCTGGACAGCCCGCTTCGGCTCTGCCCCTAAGTCAATGACGTGATGCCTGACGCGCCGCAAACTTATGCCGTCCGTCTCACGGCACAGGCCCGGCAGGACATATTCCACGCCGCCGAGCGCCTTGCCGAACTCGCCAATGACCCACCGCTGGCGCGCGCATGGGCCGAAGCGCTTTACGAGGCCGTCGCTCGCCTTGCCACCAATCCCCGCGCCTACACTGTGTTAGCCCGTGAAACGCGCCTATTCGGACAGGACACTCAGAGGATGCTGTTTCGACGCTCGGCGGGGGCAGCCGCCTACTATGTCCTGTTCGCTGTTGCCGATGCCAGCGCGGATGGCCCTATCGTCACCATCCTTACATGTTCGGCACGGCAGCCGCAGACCGCTAAGCCGCGCGGAAGCTCTCAGCATCCTCGCCAACCCGTGACCCCCGCGCCTTCTGCCTAACCCGGCATAATCTTCAGGGTAGCCCAACGTAGACTTTAGACACGCAGGAAAAGCGAGCCAGCGCGGCAAAACACCTACCGAAGAAAACAGTAGGAAGAAAACTTCTCCCTCTGACTCGGACATGCTGCCGGAATACGACTTCACGGGGGCTGTGCGCGGCCACTCCGCGGGCCGCTTCGCGCAGGGCTACACCGTGCGCGTGGAAAAGACGGATGGCAGCCCGGAAACAATTATTATGTTAACTCGTAACCTTTTCAACAATATGAGGGAAGATGCACTGCGAAAAGAAATTATTGCCCCCCTTCTTCAAGCGATGGGATATAATGACGTACATATCTATCATGGTGGGTCGGGTGAAAAAGGGAAAGACGTTGTGTGCTGGAAACCTGACGCGCTAGGTACTCGTGAGAACTTGGCAATTGTCGCAAAGGCCCAACCGATGAACGGCCAATCCAAAGTTGATAAGGGCACTGCCGGTGAAGTGCAAATGCAGATTAACCAATGCTTTGGCAGCCCTTACACAGATACCATATCAGGACAGCAAGAGAGTGTGCATGATGTTTGGGTTGTTTCTAATCACAAAATAACCAAAGAAGCTAAAGATGCCATTAGCGCAGGCGTTGCGGACACTGATAAGATGCGTCACGTTAGATTCGTGGAAGGAGATGTGCTTTGGGGGTTTGTCCAAAAGCATCTGCCGCTTTCTGTTATGGCTTTCGCAGAGGAGTTACGGAAACAGACACAGGACGTTGACAGCCATTACCAACCACACGTAACAGTTAGTGGCGATAAGACGACCATCACCTTGCATGAAAAGTTTCCTGGAGCCTCACAGGAGAAGCCACTCAGTTTTAGTACGAAGTTTACTTTTGACACGCCAGAAGAAGCCGAGCAGTTTCACGCGAAGTTCCAAAATAGCCTTGACACGGGAGAACCGTTAGACATCCCAGCCAAAAACGTAGCGAAGGTAACAATTCCAGAAGTTTTACAAAAGACCCTTGGCGTTTCTGAGCTGCAAGTAACTTCAATGCAGCTATTTTCAGGAAACTCATGGCAGCCGAAACCAGTGCGAATTATATTCCGTCCTCGCAAGGGGAAAGCAGTGACATTGCCTTTTGTTCTGCTAAGGGTAGTGCAGGCCGGAGAAAAGGAGGTAACCGTTGCCAGCGGCAATCAAGATGTCCCTTTCCAACTTAAATTCAAAATTAGTTGGTCTGATAAAGAGTTAGTATTCTCTATAGAGGAAAATGACTCACTGTATAGCGCAGTGCAATACCTTGAATTGCTTAATCTCCATACTTGTTTGAGTGGGCCTTTCCAAATAACATGGGAAACTGCTGAACATGGTATTACCATCTTTGACACTTCAAGCAAGATAGGATTTTGTAAGGCACCAGATAAGCATTTTGTAAATCTTATACGTATGGTAAGTGTTATCCAAAAAAAGATTAAGCAGCCCATCTTTATTCCGAAACGGGACATCACAAACGAGGAAGTGCAGCATATTCATCAGATTTATGAAATTGTTACCACAGGGCGTTTGGAGTGGCAATGGAGTCCGATGACGGCAACACTGAAATCAAATCAGCATGATTTAGATCTTCTCATTGAAACGTTCAAAGACAACAAAGAAGCATTTATGCGTCAAGAGGGCACAGAAACATATACTTTATTTGACGTAGAAATCCCATTAGGGCCATTTACGCAAGACATACACAATATAAAGATAGACAACCTTGAAGAACTTATCAGTCGGTATGACGAACTGCGCGCCGATGAAATCACTGTAAATCTTCGATTTGTGCCTGGTGCAGGCGCTATTGCAAGACAAGAATACGCTAACTGGAAACCACAGTAGCGTCAGTATTTTTCATCAGCCGCAGGAGAACTTTGCAATGGCTGTTCACCCGCTACCCCGCCTCACCCAGGAAAGAACCATTTCCCTAGAACAATCCTCATTCCCAGACAATAAAGTTGCCATCGTCACCGGCGGGAGCCGAGGACGTGGCAGGAACACCGTACTCAGCCTCGCACAGCGCGGCGTCAGTTCCATTTTCACCTACCACTCAAACCGCGCCGAAGCCGATAACGTCGTGGCCGCCGTCCGCGACGCTGGAAGCAAATCGATTGCCTTGCAATTGGACGCGGGGAATGCCCGTGCCTTTGATCTATGTGTACAGGAGGTGAGCAGCACTCTGGCGGAGATGGGAGCAAAACGCCCCGAAAGGGTATAATCACCCCATGACTGCCGAACGCATGGTCTCCCCCGACAACCGCGACGAAGACCGGGATGAATACTCGCTGCGCCCCAAGCGCCTGCGCGAGTTTATCGGGCAGCCCAAGATCAAGGAAGCGCTGGGCATCTTTTTGCAGGCCGCGCAGGGGCGCGGCGAGGCCTTAGACCATGTCCTGCTGCACGGCCCGCCCGGCCTGGGCAAGACCTCGCTGTCGCTGATTATCGCCAACGAAATGGGGGCTTCGCTGCGGGCAACCTCCGGCCCGGCCATTGAGAAGGCGGGAGACCTCGCCGCCATCCTCACCAATCTGGAGCCGGGCAGCGTGCTGTTCATGGACGAAATCCATCGCCTGCCCCGCGTCGTGGAAGAAATCCTCTACTCGGCGATGGAAGACTACCAGGTGGATATCATCATCGGGCAGGGGCCGTCCGCCCGCACCGTGAAACTAGACATCAACCCGTTTACGCTGGTGGGGGCGACGACGCGGGCGGGCATGCTGACCTCGCCCCTGCGCGATAGGTTCGGCATTCAGCAGAACTTTGAGTTCTACACGCCCGAAGACTTGGTGGAGATTATCATCCGCTCGGCGGCCATTCTGAACGTAGACATTGACTTGGGAGGAGCGAGCGAGCTGGCCCGGCGCTCGCGCGGAACGCCGCGCGTTGCCAACCGCCTGCTCAAGCGTGTCCGCGACTTCGCGCAGGTGCGAGCAGACGGGCATATCTCGCACGAGGTAGCGTCAGCGGCCCTCGCCATGCTGGAAGTGGATGCGCGGGGATTGGACGAGACAGACCGGCGTTTGCTGCGAGCGCTGACCGAGAAGTTCGGGGGCGGGCCGGTGGGCGTGGAAACCTTGGCCGCCGCCGTGTCGGAAGAGCGCGACACGATTGAAGACGTATATGAGCCGTTTCTAATGCAGCAGGGGTTCTTGCAGCGCACGCCGCGCGGGCGGGTCGCCACGCGGCTGGCCTGGGAGCATCTGGGCCTTCCGCCCCCGCCCAATGCGCCGGGGCAGGGGACATTACTCTAGCCGGGGAAATGTGTTTGCCGCGCGCTTGTGCCTTGACAAACTGGCCTGCGTGTGATATTCTAAAGCGTATCCCTGGACATTCTACAGGAAGAATGTCCCGACGCTGCCTGAGGACATCCCCTTGTTTTGCACCGAATGCGGCACCAAAAACAGCGTTGACAGCAAATACTGCCGCGAGTGCGGCACCAAGATCAACGACGGCTACCGCACCATGATGCTGTCATTGGACGACCTGCGCGCTATTGACAACGAGAAAAACCAGGAGCGCCTTGCCAAGCTGCTGGACATGGCGTTCTGGCACAACGAGGCCGGCAATGCCGATGCCGCCGTGCTGGCCTGCGAAGCCGCCCTCGCCATCCACCCGCAGAGCACGACCGCCCACTCGCTATTGGGCACGCTGTACGAGAAGCGCGGAGACGATTCCAAAGCCATCCACCATTTTGAGGCCGTCGTGTCCCTGAACCCGGACAGCGCCGCCGATGCCGCCAAGCTGGATCAGGTGCGTCGCGGTGTCCATGTCAAGGCCGCCGCACCCCCGCCCGCCTATAAATGGATTCCGCCTGCATTGGTTGGCCTCAGCGTGGTGGGTGTCACGGGCAAAGTCAAAGACAAGCTGGCCGAGACCAATGCTGCCCCGCGCGAACTCTCTGGGCCGCGCCTGCGTCCGCTCAGCCCGCTTCAGGGTTCCGCGTTGGCTGTTGTCGGAGTGCTGATTGCGGGTGCCTTGCTGCTGAGGCCCACTGCGCCCGCTCAGGGGACACAGCGCCCATTTGTTTCTGCCTCCGCACCACCGGTCTCCCTTGCCCCTGCGCCGGGGTCTGCTGCCCGCGCTGGCAATTTTGCGCCGCCTGCGACCACGGCTGCCCCGCCGCCCGTGACGCTTGCGCCTGGTGCAAGTAGCGGACGCGCCGCCTTGCCGCGTTTTGGCCCCGACCCGTTCGCCGACGCTTCGGGGCCGGTCGGCCAAACGACGCCTTTAGCGCGAACGGCTCGCGTGCCTGCCGCCTCGCGTGTGCCCCGCAGCGCACGCACCGCCTTTCATGGGCGTTCCGTGGCTGCCCTGCCACCGCTGTCCTTGCGCGCTGTGCCGCTGCCCAATGAATACAACTTGCCGCCTGCCCCGGTGTCTCTGCCCCGCACGGCGGCATACAGGCCCCTGGCAGCGGTCGCCGCCGTGCCGCAGCACACAGTTGTGGTTTCCAGCTTGAACAGCGCGCCGCCGCCTGCCGCGTTTTCTTCGCCTTCACGCATTCGCATCACCATTCACAATGCTTCGCCAAGTGGGGGCATTTCGCTGTCCAACCGTGACTTGCCTCCCCCCGATCGCCCCGACCAAGCGTCGTCGGCGGGGGACAGCGCCCAGCAGACCGCGCTTACCTTGCAGCAACAGGGCGATTACCGGCAGGCCGCCAGCGCATACCGTGAGGCTATCCGTGCTTTTCAGGCGCAGATTGCCCGTGGGCGAGACGTGGAAACGGCGACGCGCGCTCTCCAGGCATGCCAGACAGGACTTCAGATTTGTCAGCAAAGCCGTTAAACTTGTTCGCGTGTGCGGGCTTGCTGCTGGGCGCTGCCCTGGTTCCCTGCACGGCCCATGCCGCCGCCCCTGTCACCTTGGTCTTGTTCCCACGCACCCTCAGCAGCGATGACGATGTCAAAGCGCTGGTTGATGTCCGCAGGAAGCTGCGCTCGGATGCCGCCTACACCGTCATCACTTATGACCCAAATTCCGCTGCCGTCAAGCGGGCGGCAGGGGAAGCCCACCATCCTGAATGGCTCACTGACCCAATGGGCGATGACGCCGAGCGCCTCGCTCTGACCCGTGCGCTGGGGGCTTCGTTCTCTATCGTCATTGCCAAAGCCGACGGACGTGGCAAGATGGATGTGCGTGTGAACGAAGCCGCCGTGTCCGCCCGCACCTGGAGCGGCTACGATGAAAAGGCGGACGACGCCGACCGGTTTATTCGTCAGCAGGCGTCTTTTGCCCTTGCCAATCGTGTTCCCGGCTCAGCTGTTCTTCCCCCGCCCATTGCGGTTGTTGGGAAGGTTTCTGCCCCCCCGGTGGCTCCTAGTGTGTCCGCGCCCACCCGCCTTGCGCCTTCTGCCGTTCCAGGGTCCGCGCCTCCGGCGCAGGCCGCAACGCCGGTGCCTGCGCCCCGCATTCCTGCCACCGTGCCTGCCCCGGTTGTCAGTGTGCCTCCCGCAGCCATTGTGCCAAATGCCTCACCCGCTCCGGTGACGGATGTGTCGTCTGCGCCTGTTGCCGCGCCGTCTGTGCCTGTACCCACTCCCATCGCTGTGCCATCGCCTGCCCCGGCGATTACACCGCCTGCCATAGTGCCAGCGCCTGCCTCGTCCGCCCCCATTGCTGTGCCAGACGCGCCCTTGCCCGCCGTTTCCTCAGGCGCGGCCTTGGTGCCTGCCCCGCCTGCTTCTGTGCCGCCCTCCATAGTTCCTGCGCCCGCGATTACGCCGCCTGCTGAAGTTCCCGCCGTGCCTACTGCGCCGCTGCCCCAGCCGACTGTCCGCACCCTTCCGGCTGTACCTGTTGTGACAAAGCGCGTGCCGTCTGCTCTTTCTGCGTCTGCGCCGAACTCAGTGCCCGCAGTATCTGTCCCGGCACGCATCGTGCCGCCCGCCCAAACCGCGCCTCCGCTGCGTGTGTCTGCTGCGACGCCGGGTCAAAGCAAAGCCGAACAAACCTTGGTGGTGCCGTCTCCGCTGCCCATTCCCGCGCCCAGCCAGGTGGTGATTGCGCCCGCTCCGCCTGTCGCCGCGCCGCCCGTGGCGCGCTCGGATGAGGATTTGATGCCCGTGCGTGCCATCATAACCCAGGGGGATGATGCTCTGAGCGCGGGTAACTTTGTCGCCGCCATTTCTGCCTATCGGGATGCCGTCAACGGTGCGCCGCTTGCCATGACGCCGCGCCTCAAATTGGCGCAGGCCTACCTGCAAAGCGACCGGCGCGACAAAGCTTTGAGTGAGGCCCAGCGGGCGCTTTCCATCGCGCCCAATGCCCCGGCCGTTCAGCAGTTCTTGATGCAGCTTGATGCTGAGACCGGCTCGTCGGACGGTGCGGTGGCCCGCTTTCAATCGGTCGTGACGCAAAGCCCGCAAGACCCCGCCGCGCATCTGGCGCTGGCCGATGCCCTGTGGAACAATGGCGTGCTGACCCAGGCCGAGGACGAATATCAAACCGCGCAAACTCTGGCAGGCCCGCGCACGCCCGCCGCGCAGCAGGCCGCCGCTCACCTTGCGCGCCTGTATGCGGCCCAGAGCCGCTATGCCGACAGTCTTGCCGCGCTCAAACGCGCCGGGGCAGGTGGGTACGCATTGGCGCTCGGCATCGTGCAAAGCCGCGCCGACACCCTGCGCAGCATGCTGGATACCGGTCTGGGCAGCATGGATGCGGGCAAGACCACGCATGAAGCGTTTTATAAAACAGCCAGCGATGCCGCCGCGCAGGTGCAGGCTTTGGCCGACTTTGTGGTCAAAGTTTCCCCGCCATCCGCGTTCGCCTTGTCGCATCTGCACCGTGTGCTGGCAACCCACCTGATGGCGCAGCAGGCCGCTGTGCTGGTCAACTATGTGGAAACGTCGGATGCAAGCTTCTCCGGCCTGGCCGCCCGTCTGGAAAAGGAAGCCGTGACCGAAATGCTGACTGCGCATGCGGCGGAACAAAAACTGGGGCTGTGGGACCAGCCGCGCACCGAAGCCCGTAACTCAGTGATTTTACCCTATTAGTAAAGTATCGTCTACTATGTCTTTTTGGTCTTTTTTGGGACAGGATGAAGATACCGGGCCGGGGTGGGGCAAATCGCCGCGCCTCAATGTCGGCGAAGTCGTCCGCCTGCAAGTGGGCGAACGCAGTGACGGCACCGTGTCGCTCGCCAAAGTCAGCGCCATTGGGCTGCGCCGTATCTTTCTTGACCTGGAAAACAACACGCCGCTGCCGCGCCAGCCCCTGACCCTGTTCTTTGACCGGGGAGATGCCCTGTACCACTTTGAAACGCGCATTGTCGGGCCTGCCCGCCGCAATGCGGTTGCCATTGCCTGGCCGCGCAAGATCGTGCGCGTACAGCGCCGCCAGTTTTACCGTTTGCTGCTCGAAACCCCGACCACGTTTCGCCTGCAATCCGCCGTGGGTACGACCGCGCCTGTCGTGGCTCGCCTGGTTAATTTATCGGGGGGCGGGGCGCTGCTGGCTGTCGGCAAGCCTTTGTCTGCGGGACTTGCCGTCAGCGTGCGCATCCCCAGCGGCAAGGGTGGGGACTTGATTTCCGTAGAGGCCGAAACACTGGACTGCCAGGTGGAAACTCAGGGAAATGCGCGCGTGTATTTTGCGCGCCTGCACTTTCTGCCCATGCCTGAGCGGGACGCTGAGGCGATTGTTGCGTTTATCCATGAACGGCAGCGCGCGATGCTCCGCAGCCGCAAACTCCTGCGGGCTTGAGGACGGTAACTTTCGGCAAAAAGACGCCGCCTGCACCCAAATGCAGGCGGCGCTTTTTTGTTGACGCTAAGCGCGAACTTAAACCGTTGCGCCGTAAGTCTTGCCGACGGCGGCGACTGCGATTTGCGGGATCAAGCGGAAAAGTTTCTCAGCGGCCAGCTTTTCTTCTTGGATGATAGAGGCGGCGATCTGAGCTGTCTCGGCATCACCCACCGCGGAAGCATACGCCTGGAGCGAAGTGTAGGCGCCCAGCTCAAAATGCTCAAATGCGTAGGCTTTGATCACATCCTGCGTCTGCTTGTCTTCCACATCGTGGAACGCATTCACCAGGTTGCTGCCTTTGGCGAGCAGGGAATCGACGATGTTCTTGCCGCCCGAATCCTTGCCGCCCAGCACGCCGATGCGTGCATGCAGGCGATCAATCTGTGACTGCGTGACTGTAATATGTTCCGTGACCACGGCGCGCACATCCGGGTCGGTGGCCTGTTTTGCCAGGTCTTGCAGGGATTCCAGCCCGCCCGCTTCCGCGGCGTGGGCATCTGTCAGGTAGCGCAGCACGCGCTCCGTTGCGTTCTCAGCCATGTGTTTTCTCCGTTTTGGTTGTGGTGTAAAAGTGGATGCCATTTCGCATCTTTGGCACTATACCCGGCCTTAAAAAAAGATATGGCAGGCAGGCGCAAGTCTGTTCGCGCCTATTCATGGTGGTACACGCGGCCCTTCCACACGTTGCCGTGCCGGGACAGCGCCCGGTACGCCGAATTGATGCCGATGCCGATTACCATGCCCCACGCCAGCGGGTTGAGCAGCGCATAGCCCGCACCCTCCCGCCCAAAGCGCACGGTCAGAGCCAGCCGCACGGCGGCGAGTATCAGATACGCAATTGCCGGAAACACGGCCCACGCGCGCCCCAGCGCCAGGCCGTAGACGGCAAAGAACGGCGGCAGCACGAACACGCACGCGATCATGCCCAGCACGCCCGCCATCAGCGGCAGGTTTTTGGAGAATGCCGGAAACAAGTTCTTGCTGAAGCCGGCCCACAGCGCAGGCAGCCCTGCATACATGCGCACGGCATACGTGCGCGAGCCGTCGCCATACCACAATGTTCGGCCCATGCGCTTGACGTGCTGGGCGAACTTCACATCTTCGGCCAATTGCTGCCGCACGGCCCGGTGACCGTCCACGGCGAAATACGTTTCGCGCTTCAAGAACAGAAACGCCCCGTTCGCAGCGGCAAACCACGGATGACTGCTGCCACGGATCAGCGGCGTCGGCAGGAATGCATAGATGATAAAGTATTGGATAGGGATGAGCAGACGCTCCCAAAAGCCCTGGCTCTGCAAATCAGGCACGAGAGAAACCACATCTGCCTGGTGCGCCTGCATCGCGCCCAGGGCCAGCAGGAGGGCATCGGGGGCGAACGTGCAGTCGGCATCCGTCAGCAGCAGAAACTCGCCGCGCGCGGCCTGCGCCATCTGCCAGCAGGCATTGGGCTTGCCGTACCAGCCCGGCGGCGGCTCGGCCCCGACCAGCACCCGCAGGCGGCCATCCTGGTCGCGCAGGCGGCACAAAATCGCATAAGTGTCGTCGGACGACCGGTCGTCCAGCGCGATCACTTCCAGGTTTGGGTAATTGAGGCTGAGCAGCGACCGGAGGCACGCTTCAATATTGCCTTCTTCGTCGCGCGCGGGCACCAGCACAGAAATCAACGGCAGCGCGGCATCGCTCCCGGTCGCCACAAACGCGCGCGGGGGGCGAAAGCACGCAAAGTTGACAATGGCCGTGCCTGCCAGCCCCAACGCTATCAATGCCGTCGCCGCTTGATACCAGAAAATCGCCGTCATTATCACGCAGAGAGTATACCGCCAAAGACAAGGGGTATTATCACTGCGTTATCTTCCCACCACCGGAGGCGCACATGGAACTTGACCCCACCGAATACGCAAAAAGCGATGACACGCAAGACGCCGCCCAGGAAAAGCGCAAAAGCCGGCTGAATGCCTATGTCGCCGTGACAATCGCCCTGCTCGCCACGTTTATGGGCATGTGCAAAGTCAAAGACGACAACATTGTGCAGGCCATGCAGGCCGCCCAAGCCAAAAGCGTGGACGATTGGAGCTACTACCAAGCCCGCAACATCCGCCAGCTTGTCAGCCAGTCCACCGCCGACACGCTGCGAGCGCAAAGCCTCGCCGCGCCCCCCAATGTGCGGACTGCCTACGCCAAAACCATCCAGTCCTACCAAGTGCTTGCCGACGACCAGGCCCAAAAGAAGCAGCAGACCCAGCGCGATGCCATCAACGACGGCAAGCAGTACGACGCCCTCAACTTCCATGACGACCAGTTTGACCTGTCCGACGCCCTCCTGTCCATCGCCATTTCCCTGCTCGCGCTCACTGCGCTGACCCAAAAGAAATGGCTCTACGTGCTCGCCCTCGTCCCCACGTTCTTCGGCATCCTGATGGGCCTGGCCGGGCTTCTCGGCTGGCGTCTGCACCCGGACGCCCTCACCCGCCTGCTGTCTTAAGGTGCTGATTTGTCCCGTGTTCTGTCTCCCAAACTTACGCGCTGCTTTTCCCAAACTCCCGCTGCAAACGTGCACGACAAGTGGCGCGTGTGTCAGCCATCCTCTCTGTGACGGCTCACGGCAGGATTTTATGCCTGTTCTGGTGAACATGGCTTCATCTTATCGCTTTATCCCGCTTGGCTTGAGCTTTCTTCCATGACACAGCAAACCCCGCCCGCGCCTTCGCAGCCTGCATGGGCACAAGACCTTACCGACTATCTTAAAGAAGTGGAAACCTTTGGCAAAGAAACTCCGCGCTCGCAGCGTTTCACGCTGCTGCTGCAAACCCTGCCGTTTGTGCCCAAAGAGTTTGTCAGCGACTACAATCGGAGCATGGAAGAGGGCCTTTCCAATGTGGAAAACAATGTCGTCGTGCGCGGCGAAGCCGACGCCCTGTTTGGCAGCGTCATTGTGGAGTTTGAAAAGAAACTGCCCGCCAAAGCCGACGGCTCCAACGCGAAGTTGGTGGAGGCCAAAGGGCAGTTGTGCCAGTACGCCGCTCGGTTTGGAAACAGGGGTTGACAGAAGTCTCATAATATGCTATTTTTAGATAGCATTGCTGCGAGACGCAGGAGCCTTTATGCCGCTTGACATCAATCACATTTATCAAGGCGACGCCCGGCAACTACTGCCAGAAGTTCCGCCTGCTTCCATCGCGTGCAGCGTGTGGTCGCCGCCCTACCATGTCGGCAAAAACTATGAAGCCAACGCAACGTATGAAGATTGGACAGGGCTGCTGTCGGAAGTTATCGCTCTGCATAAACCCATTCTGAAGCCGGGCGGTTTCTTGGTAATCAACATTGCCGATATTTTGTGCTTTCCCGACCCGGCCCTGCCGCGCTTTCAAGCCGTCAATCTGCGCCGCCAGAAGTCGCCCATCACACGTGAGGATGTTCTCGCCGCCAAAGAAGCGTATCCTGATTACAACCGTGACCAGTTGGCAAAACTTTTGGGGTGCAGCGAGCAGACGATTGACCGCAGGCTTAACGGCAACAACATTCGGGGTGGCAAGTACGCAACGCAGACGCGGGTGCATTTAGTAGGCGGAATGCTGGAAGAAGCGGGAAGCCGCGCCGGGTTGCCCTTGTATGACCGGCGTGTGTGGGTCAAGGACGCGGCGTGGGAAAACTCTAAATGGCACACGCTTTCTTACCGCGCTGTTGATGAGTTTGAGTACCTTTACATCTTCTGGAAGCCTGGTGCAACGGTAATTGACCGCGATAAACTCACGCCTAAAGAGTGGACGGAGTGGGGTTCGCGCGCCGTGTGGACATTCCCCTCCGTGCGCGCCAATGATGACCACGAGGCAAAGTTTCCTTTGGAGTTGCCACGCCGGGTCATCAAACTTTTTTCCGCGCCTGGCGATACCGTTTTGGACTGCTTTATGGGCAGCGGCACGACAGCAGTGGCCGCTATCTGCGAGGGGCGTGATTACATAGGCATAGAACTCTCGCCTGCCTATGTGGAACTTGCCCGCAATGCCTGCCGCGACGCCGCGTATCGGTTCGCCACGCACCCGCCCGCGCCTGCCGCCATTTCCCAAGCACGCCCACAGCAGTTGCGGCTGTTGGAGCAGGTAAATGCTTATACTGAGGGTAGAACGTAACGCGGGGCTGTTCGCCACGTGCCGTCCGCGTTGCGAAAGAACTTGACACACCGCCAGGGCGCAAGTCGCGCCAGCGGGTCTAATTTGACGCGTACGCGCCGCCGGTCTTCGGAAACGCTTTTGTCGTCCTTGCCCGGCGTCAACAGTCCAGGCGTGTCCGCGTAGCGTGGGCCGTCAAACAAAAGCAGGCCATTGGGAACGCTCACCAATTCCAAATACGAGAGCGGTTGATTGCCCAACCCCCGCACTGCATAAATGCCTTTTAGGAAGTACGTTAGGCAGACCTGCACTCGCCCATTAAACACATAAAACGGTGGCAGTTTCGGCTGATACAAGAATCCTGCGCTCCGTGCCCCCGCCACGCGGTAGGCAGAGTTCATCACGCCGTCCGCCCACAAATGCCCGTCACCCGATAATTGCTGTGGCGGCGCGACAACCTCATTCGCCACGTCGTTTGGGCCGGTGGACTTCACGTCCACATGGAGCAACGCCCGCCGCACGCCAAAGCGCACGTCCCCGCCGAACGGAATGCCCGGAAACGAAAGAGAAGGTTCCTGCTGTGCCACGACGCGCAGCAAATTGGAACTGATGGTAGTTTGTCCCACTTCACTCCAAGGCGCGGCAAGCCCCGTTGGTGAGCGTCCGCGCTGTGACGGAGAATAGTTTATCCAGAACGGTATTAGGTCATTGGCCCTAGAAAAGTCATCATAGATGGCGGGTGCGGCAGCAAGCGTAGCTTGTGTCAAGAAGTCCATGTACCGCTGTTCGGATGCAATAAGGTCAGACGAGTGCGCCAGCAGCCAGTGGCGCACTCCGTAATAGCGCGTGTGGGTGAGGCGCATCTACTTATCACCCTCTTCCAACTTTTGGAAGAAACGCGACAGCGGAATACCAAAAGCATCACACAATTTGCTGGCCGTCTCGATGGTAATGTTCTTCTCACCCCGCTCAACGGAGCCGACATACGTCCGGTGCAGGCCGCAAAGATCGGCGTATTGCTCTTGTGACAGGCACGCTTCTGTCCGAAGCGCGCGCACAAGCGAGCCTATTCTGCAAGCTAGTGAAGCATCTTCCACAGCACCTACAGTAGCACGATGCTACTCATAAATCTACATTCTAAAAGTAGCAATAACAATGGCGGGCAGTGTCGTGGAAACAATGGCGGGCAGTGTCGTGGAAACAATGGCGGGCAGTGTCGTGGAAAATGCCGCCTACTCCTGCGAAGTGTCTACCCTCGCCGAAGCGCAGTATCTGTGCGCTGTACTCAATTCCGGCGTCATGGATACCCGCCTGTCCGCCCTGCGCTCCCGCGAGCAGAAGGCCCATCCGCACGTGCATAAGAAAATCTTTGACGTGGCCCCCATCCCGCAGTTTGACCCCGCCAACCCCGACCATGCGGCCCTTGTTGCCCTCTGCGCCCAATGCGCCCAAAAAGTAACGCAGTGGAAGGCGGGCGGCATGGACGGAGCCACCGACATCGGTGTGCGCCGCCGCAAGGCCCGCGCCGTCATCGCCGCCGAGCTGCTGCAAATTGATGGTCACGTGCGCCGCGTGCTTGGCGACTGAGCAAGCCGCCTGTCGTCCCAAGCATCTGTGAAGGCGCATTCACGAAATGCCATCACGATTTGCGCAGCGGGAAGAGAACTCTTGCGCGAACTCCACCAATGGGCGGCCTTGCCCGGCCTCAAGCTCATCCAAGGCCTCGTTGATGGCGGTGTCTTCATCATCCTGGCGTGCATAAAGCGAGGCAAGATGCTCGGCGGCAATCTGTTCCACCCCCCGCCCTTGCGCTTCCGCATCGGCCTGCAATGCCGCAAGTGTTTGTTCGGGCAAATCAATGGTCAACATCATGGCGATTCCTCTTGGCCTGGCTAACGGCGTCCGGGTATGAAGCAAGTATACCGCTGTTGCAAAGACGCTGCCTACGCTTTGTCATGGCGTTGCAGCGGTGTACCGACGACGGAACAGTTTCTTCCGTCGTTGATGTGCCGTAGAAACGAGGGCAATGCGCCTTTGGTATGCCCCGAAAGCGCAAAGGCCAGGGGAGCAGAGCGTCAAGCGTACGCTTGACACGTTCAGACGCCGTGTGCTAGACTAGGGCGTTATGACGCCCGCAACTTCCCCCGCTTTCAACTCCCACTTAGACATTGACATGCAGATGGCGCTGCTTGCGCGCGGCACGTCCGACATTATCCCGCGCGAAGGGCTGAAAAAGAAGCTGCTGGATGCCGCCAAAGACGGACGGCAGTTGCAGATCAAACTCGGCTTGGACCCCACCGCCCCCGATATTCATCTGGGCTTTGCGGTCGTGCTGCGCAAGCTGCGTCAGTTCCAGGACCTCGGCCATCAGGTCGTGATTATTATCGGGGACTACACGGCCCTCATCGGCGACCCATCGGGGCGCAGCGCGACGCGGCCCATGCTGACCGCCGAAGAAATCGCGGTCAACGGCAAGACGTATGTTGACCAATTGGCCCGCATCCTGGACCGAGATAAGATGCAGGTGCGGTTCAACAGCGAATGGCTGGGCAAACTTTCTTTTGCCGACCTGGTGGGATTGGCCGCGCGCATGACGGTCGCGCAAGTGTTGCAGCGCGAGGATTTTGCGACCCGCTACCGGGAAGGGCAGCCGATCAGCCTGCACGAGCTGCTGTACCCGCTCGCGCAGGCGTATGACAGCGTTTCCATCAAAGCCGATGTGGAAATGGGCGGCCAGGACCAGACGTTCAACAACCTCGCCGGACGCCATTTGCAGGAGCAGATGGGACAGGAGCCGCAGGTGGTGCTGCTGATGCCGCTGCTAGTGGGCCTGGACGGCCAAAAAAAGATGAGCAAGTCGCTGGGCAACTATGTCGGCATCACCGAGTCGCCCGACGCCATGTTCGGCAAGCTGATGTCCATCACCGATGAACTCATGCCGATGTATTATGAGCTTTGCACCGACATTGATATGTCTGAAGTGCGAACGCTCACCGATGGCGCGCAGACGCACCCGCGCGAGGCCAAAAAGCGGTTGGCACGCGAGATTGTCGCCCTGTACCACTCCCCCGAAGCGGCCCAAACTGCCGACGACACGTTTGAAGCCATCCACGGCAGAAACAGAAGCGCCGACGCCGTGCCGGACGATATTCTGGAAGTGGCCGTTCCCGACGAGCTGGTGGATGCCGAGGGCCATCTGCGCCTGGCAAGCCTGGTGGCCCTGGCCGCGCCGGACCTTGCGCCCACCAATGGGCAGGCCAAGCGTCTGGTGCAGCAGGGCGGGGTCAGTGTTGACGGGGTCAAGTTCACCGATCCCGCGCAGACAATCACGGTGCAGACGGGAATGATTGTCAAAGTCGGCAGAAGTCATTTTGCGCGTCTGATTGCTCCCACAAGCGGGTAAAATGCATCTTATGGAAACGACGGCACACACATCCACACTCAGCGACCCCGCAGCCCTGGATGGGGCGGCTCCCCCGTTGGCGTCGCTGCCCCTGAACGCGGCAGAAGACGAGGCCGGGCATCCTGTCACCGATCCGGTTGTGTTTGAAGCCGAGATGAACCCGCACCTGGACGCCCTGTATCGCAACGCCCTGCGCCTGACCGGCAACGCCAACGATGCCGAGGACTTGCTGCAAGACACGTACCTGCGCGCCTACCGCTTTTTCTATCAATACCAGCTGGGAACCAATGCCAAGGCATGGCTGTTCCGAATCATGAACACGGTATTTCTCAACGACTACCGCAAGCGGGTTCGGCAGGGGGAAACTGTCTCCTACGACGGCCTGGAGGACTTTTACCTCTACAACCGCCTGTCGGAAGATGGGGTCGGCGGCGACCACCCCGAAACCGACAACCCGGAAAAGGCCGTTTTGGAGAAGCTGGATATTGAGATTATCCAAAAGGCCATTGATGCCCTGCCGCCGGAGTTTCGGGAGACTGTCGCCCTAGCGACTTTAGAAGAAATGGCCTATCAAGAGATCGCAGACACTCTGGAAATCCCGGTCGGCACGGTTCGCTCTCGCCTTTCACGCGGGCGCAAACTCTTGCAAAAGGCCTTGTGGGATCACCTCAACGGGGACGAATCACGTGGATAAGCAGCAACACACAGACGACGTAGTAGAAGCAGCGAAGCTTGCCTACTGCGCCAACGCCGGCGACATCTATTCGTGCGAAGAAGCACTGCGCCGCCTGAATGACTACCTAGACCACGAGCTAACCTCGGACGAGCGGATTGTTGTCATACAGCACCTGGAAATTTGCAAGCCCTGCTTTAAGCGGTTCTCGTTTGAACAAACGCTGATGGTCTCGCTGCGCGAGAAATTGACCCATGTGCGCGCGCCAGAAACACTGCGTGCGCGGCTGCATACTCTGCTGCGCCGCCCTGAGTAGAGCCAGACACAAAAAAGCCCCGTGCCATCAGGCGCGGGGCTTTTCTCGTGTTAAGAGTTAGTTGTCCGCGAAAGGGTCGTCCAGGTCGTCATCGGCAGGCACTTGATAGCCGCCGCGCTGCCCGCCATTACTGGGGGCGGCATTGGCCGGGCGACGGTTTGCTGCCGGGGCAGGAGCTGCGGCGCGCGGGGCGGGGGCGGGTTCATCGTCATACGCATCATTGTCGGGGGCACCTGTCCCGCCGCCGCGATTGTAGCCACCGCCGCCTGAGCTGCCGCCGCCATAGCTGCCGGCGCGCTCGCCGCCGCCCCCGCCGCCTTCCGCGCCGTCTTTGGGACGCTCCAGCGACTTCAGGTTGTCCGAAACCACCTCCACATCACGACGCTTTTGGCCGTCCTGCGTGACATATTCACGCACCTGCAAACGGCCTTCAATGGCGACCAGCCGCCCTTTGCCCAAGTAGTTGGCGGCAAACTCCGCCGACTGACGCCAGGCGACGATGGAGATAAAGTCAGCCTGCGCTTCCTGCCCGCCTTGCTTGGCCTCATTAGAAATGGGGCGGTTGACGGCCAGGCGGAACTGCGTCACGGCAATGCCGCTCGGCGTATACTTCAGCTCAGGGTCGTTGGCAAGGCGGCCAATCAAAATCACTCGGTTTAACATGTCTCACTTCTCCTTTGTCTGTTCTCGTTACACGTAATTGATGGTCTAGGTCTTACTTGGCGGGAGCTTGCTCCGGCGCCGGGGCGTTGGCTTCTGAAACGAGGGCCGGGGCTTCTTCGGCAGCGGGGGCCTCAGGAGCGTCTGAGGCTGCAACGACAGGGACATCTGGGGCGGGCGCGGCGACCACTGCCGGGACGACTTCTGCGGGAGCGGCTTGGGGCGCGGCGGGCGCTTGGGCGGCTTCCGGTTCGCCTGCGAGCAGGTCTGGGGCGGCCTCATCCTGGCGGACAATCATCGCGCGCATCTGGTCTTCGCTGATCTGGAAGATGCGCCGCAGCTCGCTTTCGGCCTGTGCCGGGCCGGAAAAGTGCATCACGACATAGATGCCTTCCGTGCGGCCCTTGATCGTGTAGGCAAGCTTGCGCCGCTCCCACACGTCAACCTTGGCGACTGTGCCGCCGTTGGTTTCAACAATCTGCTTGTAGCGATTGGTGACCGTGGAGATTTGCTCTTCTCCCATGTCCGGGTCCACGATGTAAACGGCCTCATAGGGCCGGGTGATGGCGACTGACGGCATTCTTTGCCTCCCTCTCTCTGGATGATGGATGGTATCGGCGCCTGCTGAACAACAAATGGAGCAGCGGCGTCAAGTCAGCCCCCGCACATTCGCCAAGGTGCATGGGGCAGAGAGGAATAAAGCCCCTCAAAGGGGGTTTCATTCAACAATGGGTTATTATAGCACACGATGCCGCGAAATGGAGCAGGGGGGCACAGGCAGCGGGGATGTCCATTTCGCCTCGGTCTTGTGTCCATTTCGGCTCGGTCTTCCCTTCCTGTCGGTCTCGCCTCTGTGTCTCAACGGTGTTCTTCCGCCTTTTCTACGAGTGATCCACGGCGCTGCAACGACGGAAGAAACTCTTCCGTCGTCGCTCATGGCTTGGTACGCCGTGGATCAGCCGCTGCAGCGCTTATGGAATGCCGCTGGAACAGGAAGGGAACATCGAGCCGAACAGGAAGGGAAAACCGAGCCGAGACCGACACTTCCCCTTGTCCACTCGCTTTCCTGATATATGCTATACTCACTCATCACACCCCCGCCACGTTCGCGGCGCGCAAAGGATACCGGTCATGGCCGAGCAATATGCATGTATCAACGGAGAACTCATTCCCAAAGGCGAGGCCCACGTTTCCCTTTACGACCACGGCCTGCTCTACGGTGACGGGCTGTTTGAGGGCATCCGTGTCTACAACAACCGCGTGTTCAAGCTCGATGAGCACGTCCGCCGCCTGTACCTGAGCGCCAAAACCCTGGACATCAGCCTGACCCAGGACAGCGCCCAAATGCGCGCCGACATTCTGCGCACCGTCAAAGCCAATGCCCATGCGGACGGCTACATCCGCGTCACCGTCACGCGGGGCACGGGGCTGGGCTTGGACCCGCGCGCCGTCAAGACCGTGCCCAACGTTTATATCTCCTGCGAGCAACTGGCCCTGTACCCCCCCGATCTTTACGAGAAGGGGTTGATCGTCAGCACCGTGTCCACCCGCCTGCCATCGCCCGATGTGATTGACCCGCGCGTCAAATGCACCGGCAAATACATCAACAACATCATGGCGAAAATGGAAGCCAACCGCGCCGGCGCGGGCGAAGGCCTGATGCTCACGCGCGAAGGCTATGTCGGCGAATGCACCGGCGACAATCTCTTCTTGATTAAGAACGGGCAAATCTACACCCCCTCGGCCAGCATCGGCATCTTGCAGGGCATCACCCGCGACACGGTGATAGAACTTGCCCAGGGCATGAACATCACCGTCAGCGAGCCGCTCATCACCCTGTACGATGTGTACAACTGCGACGAAGCGTTCCTCACCGGCACGGCTGCGGAAGTCATTCCCGCCGTGGAGTTTGACGGGCGTGTCATCGGCAGCGGGGCGGCAGGCCCCCTCACGCGCCGGCTCATTGCCGCCTTCCGAGAATATGTGCAGACAGCAGGCACATTCGTGGAATAGAACCCCCCTTCCTTGCTGCGGATAACCCCCCTCCTTGCACTGCGTGCAGGTTCCCCCCTGAAGGGGGGATACAGAATGGGGGCAGTCGGCTTGGCTATTTGCACATGGCAACCTAATCAACTGATGTTACGCAAAGAGAGCATTCAAGCGTTGGCCCATGCGTGTGCCGGGAGATGCAGTCATTGGCCCATGCGTGTGCCGGGGGTATGAAACCCCCGGCAAGGGACGAAGCCACGTCCTTCGGACGTAGGAAGAAGTTCGGACGTAGGAAGAAGTTCGGACGTAGGAAGAAGTTTC
>JAABUQ010001279.1_pt1 | contig 55107 bp, 45 predicted proteins | sample 5560001 | NCBI WGS metagenome assembly JAABUQ01 (sample SAMN10711888, study PRJNA513371) | rock metagenome | isolation source: Antarctica rocks | place: Antarctica: Victoria Land, Finger Mt nord | collected 2015-12-18
TAAGGGAGTTGGCGGGGGAGGTGGGGAGGATTGGGGGGAAGAGGTTCGAGTGGAGCGTGCTGAAGTGGAATGAGCCCAGTTTGAAGTTTTATGAGAGCTTGGGCGCGGTGAGGATGGATGAGTGGGTGGGGATGAGGGTTGAGGGGGACGGGGTGGGGAGGATGGCAAGGGGCGAGGTGAAAGGGTGAGACGGATGTGGGGAGGGGCTGGTGGGTATGGGGATGGTGTGGGGAATGGGTAAGTATATGAGTGATGTGGTGATGGGGAAGGTGAATGAATGAAGATTTAGTCTTGTGTGAAGAAAAGTATTCATACTGAGAAAATTAACGGCAGGCCACTCAAAACCCCACACAGCGGCACACAGTCGACGATCCCCTCGTCAAATCCGGCACGACACAATGCTCGAGCACTTTGATATTTCTAGGTTTCATTTGCATCTAGCTACCAACCTACATGCACCGCCGATAATACATTCATCTTCCCACGATACCTCCCTCACCCAATTCTCCCTACGCCTTTATCACGCTCTTCGCCTAATAGCCAAAGCTAGGTAGACACCAGGACCCTCCCCGACTTCGAAGATGAATGCTTCAGCGGCACCCGCACTTCAATGCATCGATTCCTGCACGCTCCGAAACCCGCACCGCAACCTGCGATCCCACCCCTTTCTTCGCCACTACGAACATGCTGCAACAGCATTTCACTCGCCTGCACAAAAACGGAACCTTCTTGAAAGTAGCCCCGGTATCAAAGACCCCCGGCTTATCCCCAGGCTAGCCAGACAGTACGTTACGACATCTCAACATCCACTCGTTCTAACGAACCGGATAACCCAAGATCTATTCCCCGAACGCCGACAAGCTCATCAAGAAGGGTTTCGCCTCTCTATCGAACACTATTTTAGACGTAGACCAGCAACTTTTGCAAGCCGACAAGTGAAGGAGTTTCGGTAGATCACGGGACAAGTTTAGGCATACCGAGGGGGTGGATGATATAAATGAGATAGATGAAGCAATTAAGGGTCAGAAGGAGCGATGATGGGAAACTACTCACATTATTCCTTATCTGAACGAACGCTTGAGCATTCTGGATTTAGGGGACAAGCAACCTAAGGCATGAGTCGGAGAGGACCAAAAAAAAGAGATATAATTGAAATGTTCATTCCTCAGGTCGACTCGGAAAAATCATCCACCTCGCTAACCTTGTGAGCCTTGGTGCCTCGCGGTTGACAAAAATATCCGCACACTCGCAAAGGCTGTTTCCAACCGCCTCTTTTAATAGCTCTATAACTTTTCACATAAGCCCTCAATCGGAAATATTTATATTTCAAAAATATATATTCGATCCCAAGTTATAAGTTATTACGCAAGAATTTAATATTAAAATTTATCATTATAGCTCTATAGCGAACTATATTGAGCTGGGTATTGACGGGTGTACGGATATTTTGATCAACCGCGAGGGTGCCTCGCCGCTGGATAACCTCTTTACTGTTAAGCCATAATTCACTATTACTTACCAAATTTCAGCCGAGAGCCTAAAAACGCGTTTTTACTTATTTACTTATTTCACTATTTAAATATTTACTTTTATTCTATTATATTTATATTAATCGACTTTTTATAAGTAATAACGAAATAACTCTAAAAAAAAAATTTTTTTATTTTTGTTTTTATTTTTTTTTATATTTGTTTTATTCCTTTATATAAACTTATGCAAATTTTTATTATATGTTCTTAACTTATAATTGTTCTGTATACAAAGTAATTATAATATATATAAATTCCGTTATTTCCTTTTTTTAATTAATTATATATTTAAACTTCTTTTATTAAATAAAATTATTAAAATCAAATTAGAAGTTTTTATTTTTTTACTTTTTTAATTAAGGCTTTAATCCTTTAAGATTATATTAACTTTTTAATAGTTATAATTATATATATCGCTTCCGTTATATACTTTTTATTTTTTAATAATATTTTGAAATTTATAATATTAATAACTTCTTTTAAAGACTTTTTTTAAACTTTTTATTAAAAGTATATTAATAAAATATATTTTATAATTATAACGCTTTTATTATATAAGTAATTTATTATTAATGTTTTTAATATTTTTTTTTATATAAAAAAATTTTAAAGTTTATTTTCTTTATTTTTTTTTATGTTAATAATCTTACTATCTCCAACTTATATACCAAAAACGGAAAATTTATAATAAAAATATATAAAAATATAAGACGGATTTTCAATAATACAAAAAAAAATAATTGATATATAGCAATTTTAACAAACAGAAAACGGAAAATTTACTGAAAACCTTTAGTAAAAGCAAATAAATAAATTTTATATAAACTTTAACAAGTATTATATTAAGTATAAACCAAAAAAATAAAAAAATATATATATATATATATTAATAATATATTATAAGTTTTTCAACAATTTTTATATAAAATTTAATATTTGAAAAAGGTAATTAGAATATTAATAAGAAAAAAATTTTTTTTACTATTTTTTTATTATTTTTTTATTATTTTTTTATTATTTTTTTATTATTTTTTTATTATTTTTTTATTATTTTTTTATTATTTTTTTATTATTTTTTTATTATTTTTTTATTATTTTTTTTATATTTCCGATTTATAATTATTTTATATATAAAATAATTATAATATATATAAATTTTATTATTTTTTCCTTTTAATTAATTATATATTTAAACTTTCTTTATTAAATAAAAATATTTTATAAAAATATTTTAAATTAAATAATATAATTATTATATTTTTATTTTATTTTATTTTATTTATTTTTATTTATATAAATTTTATAATTTTTAAAAATATTATTAATTTAATTTTTTGGAAGTATTTTGATTATTAATTAATATATATAAATAACAAAAATAATAATTAAGTAATAAAAAAAATTTATTAAGATTTTAGTATTTTAAAAAACTTAATTTTTAAGTTCTCGGCTGAAAATTGGTAGGTGACAATGAATTATGGTTTAACAGTAGAGATCTCCCGGGAGATTAGGTAAGGGGTAGCTAATCGCGCTACGGACTCGACATACGCCAGGCTTGGCCACTTCTCCCGACACCCCCTCACGCCCTCGAAATCTCCGACACCCAGCCTGCACGAGCCTCAGCCCTATCGAATTACATCGAGCGCGTGCTTATGAGCATGCGTCCAGTGCTTGAAACTTCATGAAACCCCCCCCTACTCCTCCGTGCCACACAACTGTGAAACTTCAGCCTTGCATGACCAGAAACATTTGTCTTTTAAATGTGATAAGAACATGACGCTTGGTGATCGTCCCCTGAGGTTGATTTGGCGCGCGGTCTAGGTTGTAAGGCGCTTGCAATTATGGATGTCAATGACGCTGGACACGGAGGAGACGGTCAGGCCACCAAGGAGAAACTAACAACGCTTTTATGGAGTGCATTGCCACTATGGATCCTTCGTCATGCATCAACTCGCAGGATTGCATGACGAGATCAGGGTTTTTGACGGAGCCTGCTCCTGGTCGAATCCCGAATCCGGATTCGCAGCATGAAACTTCGACCCGTGTCTTGTATCACTCAGCGCCTAAAACCGCATACGTGGCAAAGATGTACGCTGTGTTGGGGCTCTGTGATTGTACCGGCCGCGGCAGTATACCTTACTGATATCGAAGAAGGCAATATCTGCGATAATCTGCTCGAGGGAGACACAATTGGGTTGAACAATAATCCTTGGTTTGATCATGAATAGTTTCACCTGTGTGCTCTCACCCGATGTGAAGGGAAAAATCCAAGGTGAGCTGGTCGAGGAGTGAAGTGACGCCAAATGCGCATCCCACCCGCCCAAAGTACGAACATCTGAAGCACTGGCAGACTAGAATCCTCTGATCCTACTCGGATGCACGATTGCCTATCTTTGGGATACGTCTAGGACTATCAATGGATTCACTGCGCATCAAATCAGCACTGGAAATGCACTGGGGTTTTGCGCTTACGCCTCTATCGCTAGGTATATAAGGATGGGGAGGACGTCTATCATGTCGCTCTCTATATCACCCAGCTATCAGAGTTCAAGTAAGTCAGTCTTCATCTTACCTCCTAAAAAAACCCTATACCCGTTCGAATCCTTTCAGAATACGCCTCTATAAATCATGCGTGGATACTGGAAGTTGCCCTTGCTAGCGACACTACTCTACGGCTCTCAATCTGCCGTGAACTCGAGCCCAGTGCCAGTAGACTCCCTCGCAACTACAGCCCTAGCCATCCGTGACAACGGACCATCGCTTATCGGTCCCTCCAAAGATTACACAGACCTTGCCAAGAAAGGCGAAGAGGTCGATAAGAAGCTTCTCAAAGCTATCAAAGATAAAGACAAGGACGTCGAATTAAAGCTATTGAAGGATAACTACGTAGAACAAGACCCTGAATCGGGCAAAGTCATCCAAAATGCCGAAGATCTCGTAGACGGCTTCAATGAGATCGGGCTTGATTACAAGACAGAAAAGTACAGCTCTGAAAGAGTATACTCCAGAGAGGGTCCTGTGGAGAAGGGGGTTGTGGTAGCCGGGATTTACTACGACCAGAACGGCATCATCGTCGGCGAGGAGCGGTTCTCCGCGAACGACAAGAACCCCAAAGACAAGAAGATGAAGTCATCCGACATCGTCTTCCTCGTCTGGAAGAAGTTCGCCGGGCACCGGAACAAGAATGGCAGTCGCAGATACGGTATGACTGACGACGTCGACAAACTCATGAATTTCATCGGGCGCAACATCCTCAGCAGAAGCACCATCGAGACCATGATCACGGCTCAAGACAAAACAAAGCAGCCCAAGGACAAGGTCGGCCATTTCAAGCGCGCCTCCAAGGAAGAGGAGCTGGAAGCTTTCCATGCGCTCCTCGGCACGGACTCCCTGAGCAGCTACAATTACATGCTCAAAGACCATCACAAGGCGCTTGGCGACAAGAGGATTGCGGAGATTTTTACCTACCCTCGAACATATGATTCCGAGAAAAACAAAAACGGCCGGCAGAAGATCTCGATGGTGGCCAAGTTTGAGGTCTACAAGCCGGAATAGAAGTCACAGACGTGGCACCGAAGATTCGATCGGGGTCGGGAAGGACAATGGGAGGGCAAATTTTTGATTATTGAGGCGAGTAACAAGCGGGGAATCTTGTCTGAGGGTATTTTCTTTGGCGTTGTAAAGGCTAAGTAGGGTTGTGTATCCCGCGTCCACTCTTTCCGCAGTCGTCAGACAGGATGTCGTATCCTGCGTCCGCTCGTTAAATCAAATAGCATGTACAGAAAAATGGCCCATGATTCCGTTTGACATGTATACTCCCTTCGAAGATAGTTGGTCCAGACCGCGCAGAACCCTAGAAAGTCTATTGCGTTATGTAATACCCAGTTTGATCCGAAATGTGGTCGAAATGGTTTCCGTATTGTTAATACTCTACGCTAAATGGCTTACATAAGCCTAGCAGTACTAGATTTTACTTGCAATACTTTAGACTTAAACAATATATTATTTTTGATTAAATTTTATTTATTATATAATTTGTTTAATTTTACTATTAATTATTAATATAAAATACAAAATAATAATACAAAAAATTCAAAATTCAAAATAATTTGAAAATAATTCAAAATATTAAATATAATTTATATAAATTAAAAAATATGTAATAATTAATATTATATTATAAATAAAGATAATTAATTAAATTTTATTATATTTATTTTATTAATAAAAAAAAACATTAATAATAATAATAATTAATATATATAATTTTAAATAAATAATAAAAGAAATTATTAAAGAAATTTAATATTATATTATTATATAATAATAAAACCAATTTTTCTAAAATATTTTATTTAATTTTTAATATTTTTACACTAATTTATAATTTATTATATAAATTTAACTTATAAATAAAAAATATTAAAAGTACGTTATTTAATAAAAAAAGAAAAAAGGAAATATTTTTAATATTCTATGTTAAATAACTTATGTAAGCTTAATAATATTTAGGCTTCGTTTGTAATACTTTAAACTTAAATAATATATTACTTCTAACCAGATTTCATCCATCGTACAATTTGCTTGGTTCCATTGCTCGCTGTTAATAATGTGTCCACAGGTGTTGAAAGATTATACGCTGACAGGATTGCAGTATGATACGCACCCGCTCTGGCAGAAAAACATCCATATAAGGATTGATAAATTGTTCGATAAATGAATCAGTTTCCTCTATGAACCTGGCTGCTTAGCTTTTACAGCATTCGCAGGTTCCAACACCTTCCTCAGCTTATATTACCCGTCTCATCGGGTATTCGCCATCCTCAAAGTCAGCGGCATACTCGCTCTTCGTGACATCCACCTCTTCGGCCCCCAAGTCGAGTAGCATCCTCACAACACGATCTTGACCATACATCAATGCTCGGATCATGGGACTATCTCGGTTTTCCTGACCGTCAACATCGACTCCAAGCCCCACCAACAGCCTGACGATATCCGGATGACCATATTCAGCCGCAAGCGCCAAAGCAGTGTCACCGCGATTAGACTCTTTGAGATCCATTCCCTTCTCCAAGCACAGTCGCACCATTTTCGATTCTCCATTCTTCGCCGCTCGAGCGAGAATACAGTAATGCGGTCCTGCAGCATGGATGTCGGCACCAGCCTCCAGTAACGTCTGCACAGCTTCCTCACGGCCATTCTTCGCAGCCAAGTATAGTGGATCGCCCCATCTTCCCTCGTAGTATTTCACACCCCAATCCAGAAGCAAACGTATGACACGCGCATGACCGCCTTGGGCAGCTTTGTGCAAGGAGTTGAGACCCATGTGGTCAAAGGAGTTGACGTCGGCACCACTTTCCAGTAGAAAGCGAATCATGTCGGGATAGCCGCGAGCCGAAGCTTCCCAAAGCGCTGCATTCATCACGTCCTCCTTGTCGCTCTCTGCGATACGTCCCGAGAGGATCCTGACCGACTCGACGTGACCATTCCGTGCGGCCGCTATCAGCGCAGACCTGAGATTCGAGGGCGAGAACCACTCTCTATGTCGAGACTGCAGCAGGCGTTGAACGACCGTGCTTCGGCCCTTCTCGCAGGCTGCTTCTAGCGATACTTGGACCACGTCTATCGGGCATTCGGCAACCTCAACTTTGGTGGTGTGCTCCAGAAGGAGTTGGACCATATCCTCTCTACCAGCTCTTGCTGCATTTTGTAGAGCGTAGCCGAAATAGTCGCTCTTCATGTCCGGATTTGCGCCTTTGAAAAGTAAGCTTCGCAGACCTGATATGTCTCCCACTGCTGAGGCGGCGGCGAGGATATCGATGGCAGGATCAAAGGCTTTGATGAGTGTACCATGAGCCGACGTTGAGGAGAAAAACGGTGCTATATCCCAGCAAGTCATGTTGTGTGCTACTGTAGAGCACAAGGCGTGTAAATACTGGAGCCGTAGGTGCTCCGCTTTCTCTGTTCCGTCCAGGAGCAAGCGGACAGCTAGCTTTATGGTTTTAGTGATCAGATTCTCACCAAAGATGTTCGGTCTTGCGATCATAGTGTTCAGGCACATAGTCATGCATTCTGGACTCATCGCCAAGCGTTCGAATACTTCTTGAAAATTGAACTGGCGAGTTCCAAAGATTGCGCGAGTAGTCTCGACATCGAATGACCCTTGACACAGACAACTTAGTATTGGCATCGCAGAATCAGTGGAGTATGTAGATACTCACTGCAAACCAGCCGGAGTCTAAAGGCTTTGAACAGACCGGCGTTTACAACCATGTGCTCGATGATGCATTGAAAGGCGGGGACTGGGATGTCTAAGAGCTGCATGATTGGCGGACTGACAAGCAAGACTTGAGAATGGTGGATCCACGAAGATGTTGATAGTAGTAATTACATGGAATAGCGGTCTTAACCTCCGCAATGTAAGTGCTCAACATCGAGAGGGTTTCGCAATTTGTACTCGTCCTCTGGATCGTTAGGACAATCCTGCTCTCATAAGACGTCACCTGATTGGTCATTGAGCAAGCGCAGCAATAGATTTGTGCCAACGAGGTTGATCTCAGTCCCGTGTCTACTGGCCGCGTCCATAAAGCCGTCTGAAACAATCAGCTTACAAGGCGTAGCAAGCAACGTCTCAAGTTAAGTCCATCAATGAAGTCTGGCGACTCAGGCGTAACCGTCACTGCATTGAAACTTGCTAATCGCTAAAATGTAATTCGGATGCTCTCCAAAGATGGCTGAGCGAGCTGGATGCAAAGCGGAGGGATACCTCGTTCCCTTCCTCCAAGATTACCATTCCAAGAAGCTGGGCCTAGAGGTCTTCACCTATGCATTGGTGTATGAGAAGGATGTAGGAGCCCACGGGGTTTTGGCAACGGCATCGGGCAAATCCTTCTATTGGAAAGAGCCGGAGTTAACCATATCCCTACTCACGCAACCCCCAATCACATATCCACATCTTCCAACCCCACCACCCCAAAATCAACAATCGCTTCCCGACACCCTCCCCGCCACATTCCTAAACATTTCTAAAAGCACACAAGAGAAGAAAGCATAGCAGTGCATACACTCCAATATCCCCCTCCGCCGCAGCCACGCCACCGAGCCCCCGCGCAAGAATTTCCCCTCCTCACGATCCCTCCCCCTTTTCCATTTAGGCTCTTCGGTCCGGCATCCTCGCACGGAGAATACAGAACCAGAAAATCTGGCCTCGAAATGAATCAGCAAATTTGGAATAGGAAGTGCGAAGTTTATGCAGTGCAGAGTTTGGCTGTCGCCGAAGAAGGTGGGGATGGGAGGAGATGGGGATTTTAAGGATGGTAAAGGGGGGTTGCAACTATTTCCGTGGCAGGGGTGTGGTGGGGAGTTTTGTGGAGTTTATATTATTGTGAGTGGGAGTGCTTCGAGGGTGAAGGGGAGAATAGTGGGGAGGAGGGTGAGATTGAGGTAATGGGAAAGGGAAGGGGGAAGGGGCTAGGGGTTTGTTACCATTGTTGGCGCACATGGCCTGCGGAAAAGACTGTTGCACATCTGGCAGAAGTTCAAAATAGGGAATGCAATGCAATGCAAGCCGCGGTAATGACGGTACGCATGCTTCCGTGGGCCTTTGGGGTATGTGAATTAGATGATGAGTGTGAGGGCTAAGAGTAGCGCAATATGGGGTGGAATGGTGAATGCTTATCGTTCTTGGTTGCTTTGATGCCTGGGAGCAGGTGACCTCTAAGGCAGAGAGGTATTACTTTGCAAAATGGTGAGGCATGTGAGACAACAGGTCGTTCGAGAGGATGGGACTTTTTGCAATGTTGTAAAGCTGCGCAAGGAGGAGAGCACCAACAAGGACGGACGTTGAATTCTGAATATATCCTGAACGATAGATGCACACGTTGACTCAAAGGTTCCTGCCGGCTCATGGGAAGTATAATAGCCTTCGGCGGAATGAAGCTGCCGTAATAATCAGATATTAGTGCAATCTATCAGCTGAGAATATGGTACTTGGAGTGTTGAGGAACGACGGGGGCTGTGGATAGGTTGTTTACTCAACAAGCCTTGATATACAGAGCGGGCCTTGATAGGGCCTAGGGGGAGGAACGTCTCGTTATTCCAGCTTCCAATGTCCTTGAGCCTTAGTATCAGCCCCGCTCAATCGAAAAACAGTGGAAATAGGAGAGAAGAGGAGGAGGCGTGGGCGGAAGTGTTCTTTAGTTCATGGGTTGGAAGCAGCGCGATGTCTCAAGTCAGCGGCAAAGTTGTTCAAAGTGTTCCTGATTGCGAGTGGATGCTTTGAACGTAGATATGTGGGACCAGCTGCTGTAAGCTAAATACTGAATGATACATAGGCCGATAAGTTCTAGTACCAATAGCGAATAACAAATCATTGCCCGTTTGAAAAGATTTCATTGCCGACATTGAGGGGGGAATCGGCTGTGAATGCTTTGAGACAGCTTATGGACATGCAACATATCCTGCTCTGAGACGAATAGTCAGAGAAGTGGTCTCAGAGGCAAAGAGAATTGCGTACCTGTCTTGCGAAAGGTTGATGCCGTCCTCGCCAAGCGAAGAAAGTAAGCGTATGTCCTCCGAAGACGTGCATGCTATTCACTCATTGCATGTGAATTATCGTCGGTCCGGCCTTCAATCCTCGCTTCACCGCCCGTCTGTACGCGTTCCTGCTGCTTGTCCTCTCAAAGATTCCGTAGCCCAAAGTGGTCAGCAGCATCAGAGCCCACACGCATGTGACGATAAAACCGATTGGCAACACTGCAAGCGTGTTCCCGAAAGAGAATGGCCCTTCGAGATGCAGGGAGTCTTTGGGTGGTATAATAGTTTTATTCGTCTCGCGGCTTTGCGCATGGTCTGAGAACAGGCCGTTGAGAAAGGAAGCATCTTGCAGCGACAACAGCGTGGAGACTTGCGAGCCGTTTTCTTTCACGCCTGAAAGGGAGATCCTGGGAACAAGGAGGGCATATGCTGTGCTCCTAATACACTGCTGTCAGTAAACGCTGATGGGTTGTCAAATTGCCTGTGCTCACTCGTTTTTCAACTGGCCCAGCATCGAGTCGTGTACTTGGCCAACAAAGCTTAGATCGACAAGTTTCTTAGGCAGAGCACCATTTGTTCTCAACAGAAACATGTCATGGGTCTCTGTTCTGTCCACTAGAGACCAAGGAATGCTGGTCTTATCTCTCTTCGTCTTTGCGGAGTGGTGTTGAGTGATATTGGCGTTGCCATAAGCAAGGCCCATTTTGACACTCTCCGTGTTCAGCTGCGTCCAGTCGTCGTGCGGTGCAGAAATCCGATAGAGCCTCGTGTCGATGTGGAAGGCGCCGGTCGCATTGTTCATGTCTTGGACATTGTAGCAGACCGCCATGCCGGACGGATTGGATGGTACGCCGTTCATTGCCCTGAGTGCAGAGTTGCAGGCAGTATCTGTGTCATTGTTCCAAGTATCTGGGCTGTTCACGGCCAAAGCCTCTGCTATGTGGAGACCTTGGAGTGACGACAATTTCGTGGCCGTCGTACTCAATGAAGTTGCTGAAGATGTTGAGGTGGATGTATTCTCGTCGGCTGCAGACGTATTGGTTGGCTGCATGATGACATTGCGTAGATACCAAGAATTGTGGTTCAGTACGTTCAGAGGATTCGAATGTACTTTCTGATCGATGTAGGCATTATGACGCGCCATAAGCAAGGGGCCAACACTGGGCACTGGCTTGACACGGACGAGTTGCATGCTGCTGACCGAGATTTGCTGAAGGCTCAGAAGAAGCCCGAGGATTGTGAGGAGACGTTTCATTGTGGCAGCGAGGTTTACGGAGATGGTCGGCGTCTATTGGGTTGAGGGACGGTGACGACGAGTTGCCAGCCGAAGAAGTCGATTTGGATGTCGTAATTGACTATCAAGTACAGGCAGATCTGAATAGCCAAAGGTATCGAAAGACCCACGATTAGCTCACAGATAATCAGCCATGTCGAGGGCATTGACGCCAACGTAGTCCGATTCAACTTGGGAGATAGCGAACGATGTTGGTTCACTGGCTGGGTGACTAGGATTCCTTTTCCGTTATGGCCAAGATTGATATGTGACAGTCTTGCAGAAGGCACGGGCTCTTCAGCACGCTTTGGATGGCAGATATGATGACAGACTTGGTTATAAGAGTCACCTGTGAAAGGAGGACACCCATCGCTCAATCCCTCGAATGGCGGCAGAGACAACTCAACGAGCATTGTCTATCTGGCAATCCGATTCGTAGATTGGTATGTTTTCATGAACACAAGACCATTCGATCATATGACCATGAATTTAGGCAATCCTACAATCCCTTGCTGTAAGGTAGACTTTTGCTGGCCTCTTTGGGCAGCCTCTTTTGAATTTATGCATCTGGTAACAGCAACTTCTCATGGCTTGGTCGATGAGATTAAGTCCTCATATCACTCGAAGTCAATCAACTCGAGGTCTGCAAACATGAACCGGCAACTCCCCGAGATTACATCGTGCTTTTCCCAAAAGCGACTTTCATCGCTTCACAGCGCCAGTCCAAATCACCGTGAAGGCAGAACACTCGAAGCTTGCGCCCCATAAGCCCCAGCAAAGTCGAGCTGACCCAGTTGTCCTTGGATATGATCAACCTCCTTGCTGAGATCCTCAACATTCTGCGTCAGGCTCGCGACCTCATCAAACTTCCTCCGCTTATTCGCATCAGCCACTTGCTCCTTGACCAAAAAAAGCTGCTCTTCCAGCACCATTAATGTCTCTCGCAGGGTCTTCTCCTCTGCTTCGAGTGCGGATACAGCGCTGCTGCTGCTCACTTGAGAGGCAGTATCGATGTCATTGTATTTAATGGTGGCCAGCGCGCTTACAGGGCCGCCGTTGGTTTGGGCTCGTTCGGATGAGCCTTGACCGTGGGCTGAGGCATGTTTCAGGATCTTTGGGAGGGATTTGAGTGGTAGCATGTGGATTTGCAGGAAGCTGTAGCTCTGCTGGTAGATGGCTTGTTGGAGCTTCTGCTGGGAGGGTGATTGAGTTGGTAGGTCTCGTACCCGCCGTGCGGCTGTGTTGTATTGACCGAAAGCGTCGACTAGTCGTTTGCGAGTTCTAGAAGCGTCTGCCAGCTGAGCTGATAATGGGGGTTTTTCTGGATCTCTGTAGATGGTAAGTATGGCTGAATGTACTTAGGATTCCTAATACGCACTGCAAAACCATAAGAAGCCGCTGGAACTTCGGTAGCATAAGTCGAATTCCACGCTCGAACTGAACCAAATTCTCGTAGGCTTTAACATCTGGAGGCTTGTGCGCCAGAGAAGCAGCAAAGTCACTCCTACTGAAAACAGTTGTCCTGCAGTCCTTGCACATGCGAACATCCACACCAACCTCCGCAACGGCTTTCTCTGTCACGTCGTCAGTCACTGAGGATGTCAGCTCAGGGTGACCGATACCGAGGAGGTTGGAAGGGACGAAACATACGAGTCACAACACTCAAAGGCACCTCCTTCGAACAATCCGTCAGTGGATCGCCGCAGACCACCCGCCCGCAAAGACGGCAATGATGTCGTCTAAAGACGTAATTCGAAAATTCTTGCTGGCAAAACGGACACCGCAGAACGCCAGCATCGTCCTCCCAATCCACCACAGACTGTTCCAGTTGCTTCTTCTGAACTTTGGCACCTGCTAAAGACCATATCAGACTACTAGGAGTGGTCGTCTGCTCCAAGGGAGGGTTCGCCAGCAGCTGCGTAAGTTTCGTCAAGCGCTTCTCAAGCCTCGAAACTTCCAGCAGCGCCTTGTTAACAGTATTCCTCCTAAAATTCTCGAACTCCGCAGTATCATTTCGCTCCAGACCATTTCGATCGTTGTATCCGTCCCTGGATTTATAGCATGTTTCACAGCATCTACACCAGAGACCTCGAACGGGTTCATGCTGCGCTGACCTCGAGAGCTTCATCTGGTACATGGTGTGCTCATCGCAGAACAGCTTACCGCAACAACGGCAGTTCACAATGCCGTTGTTGGAGATAAGCCGTTTTCCACAAGCAGGCTCGCTGCACCTGTCATCAGGTCCGCGCCTTTGCCAGTGAGACCTTGTAACCACTTCATCTGGATCCGGCTGCACCGGCGCTTGGGTGGAACTTATCGGTCGAGGGTCGGGTGATTGTGGGGCGTCGTTGGACTCGAACACGTCCAATCCTTTGAATTTTTGGTTGAGGACCGCAAGGGGCTGGAAGCGTTTCGCTTTGACCATTTGCGTCCTGAACCAATCTTTGACCTCGTCTTGTTTGACTTCTTCAAGATTCTTGTGATTGTCGTCGAGATGTCTATTGAGTTGGAGCAACGTAACCTTGACTTTCGGTCAGTATGGCCGTTTTCTCCAGAGTAGATAACCCCTACCATGTCCTCGTTACATATTGGACACACAAGCCGCGACGCAGCCGCCGCTGCGGCCGCAACATTGTTACTGTCATCGCTCTGATCCAGGGATATACGTGAACTGAGGTCTTGGGCATCGGTCGAGGGCTGAGAAGTCGAGATAGAGGAGCTGACGGACACAGAACTGGTCGAAGGAGAGAGCAGACTCGAATTCCTCGGCGGATGTGCTGGGGAGAGCGGTCTTCCACTTCCCAGTATCCGTCCTCCCCCAAGTTTTCGAGCGGCCATCCTCGCCCCAATCTTCGAAGTTCATAAGGAGGATGTTGGCGGTACAAGATCGTTTGTTCCGAGGGGTCCATTGTCACCCGCCCGCACTTGCTCCCTTTTCCCGCCAAGACTCTCGGAATGATATCGGCCCGAGCCCATTTCTGTACACGTGACACAGTCCGAGGTGTCTTTTCTTTGGTCCGAGGGGGTCGTTTCTACGCATTGCTCCCCACAAGTCCAATCGAAAATATGCCAGCAGAACATTATCCCCCTATTGAAGGCGGTGGCTCACTAATCCTCGCCTGGCAAATTCGCAACAAGTGCGTCCTGGTGATAGGAGGCGGCGAAGTACACTCCCCTCCCATCCTCTTCTCTATTAATCGACCAACTAACACCCACGCCACAGGTAGCAGCAGGTCGCATCCTCAACGTCCTCAACGCCGACGCCAAAGTAACCGTCGTCTCCCCGCGCCAAGGCCTCAATCCCGAGGTCGCCTACCGCATAGCCCAAAACCAAGTCACATACCACGACCGAAAATTCGAGCCCTCAGATCTCGACACCGCGGACATGGTCCTTACCGCCATCGACGACCCCGACGCCTCCACCCGCATCTGGAAACTCTGCAAAGAGCGAAAGATCGCCGCCAACATCGCCGACGTGCCCCCGGAATGCGATTTCTACTTCGGCTCCGTGCACCGTGATGGCCCGCTGCAGATTATGGTCTCCACCAACGGCAATGGGCCCAAGTTGGCTAGTATGGTGCGGAAACAGATCGCGAGGACCTTGCCACCGGATATAGGTGATGCGGTTAAGAAGGTTGGGTTGTTGAGGAGGAAGTTGCGGAAGGTGGCGCCCGATGTGGAGGAGGGGCCGAAGAGGATGCAGTGGATGAGTAAGGTGTGTGAGCAGTGGACACTGAAGGAGTTGGTGGAGATGGATGAGGGGGATATGGAGGGATTGTTGGGTTTTTATGCTGATGGGGGGGTGCCGACGTTTGGGGAAGTCAGGTTAGGGGAAGAGGGGGTAGTGGGGTTTGATGGGAGCTTTGGGTGGTGGTGATTGATAGAAATACATATAGGTACAAGTCTCTGGGCATTGCTTTGCGAGGCGTTGGATTGGGATATCTGTGGATTGGCATAGTAGACTGGGTATTTTCGCGGATAGACGCGAACATGATGTATGAGACGATTACTACGCTATATCATCGTCTTCTTCATTATAATGAACATCTTCTCGAATTCAAGTCATCTTCAACTCCTGCAGCCTTTCATTCAGCATCTCATACCCTCTATCATCCTCCCAAACCTCCTTCGCTCGCGCCAACACAGACCGAGCGGCGCTCCTGGCCTTGAATTTCCAATCCTTACAGACTAAGTCACCTTCTCCCATTCCAGGTTCCCTAGCCCGTTCTCCCAAGCTTTCATAAGCATCAAGGAGATCGATCGTTGCATCAGCGACTTCCTTCCATAGATCACGAGCTTTTGTATCCGACGCCGTGTCCCATCCAGGCTTGTTCAATGTAGTTCTCCAAGCCTTTTCGTAAGCATTAAGTGCGGCAAGGGGTCGTTGTAGGTGGAGGGAAAGCTTTGCTGTCAGTAACCATAATCGTCTTGAACTGGTGATCAGCGGCGTGATTTTCTTCTGGATAAGATCCACGACCATCTTCTCTAGTCCTCTTCGAGGGGCTTTTTCGCCATCCTCTGGCTGCTCAGTTGTGTTATGAGAAGATTCAGCGATGATGTGTGAGAGTAATGCTTCCACAATTGGGACATCGATGCATTTCTCGCCCTTCACAGACCCTAAGATCTCGATCAAGCGCGTTTGAGCTACAACGATATCAACGTAGGGTGGGGGGGAGAGCCTAACAGAGATTGTCAGAAGGTTTTGCCAGATGCGGAACGAGTCTCGTTTGAGTGTTGCTGCCCGCCGGAGTGCAATGAAAGATTCTCGTATCCGCATCTCTTGCTCCGTCTCCGTTTTCTCTGAGGACTTTAAGAGGGCGATTGCCAGATTGCTCCACGACTCAGCGTCAGTATCATCGACTTTGATCGCACGCCCAAACGCATCGACAGCACCAGACCAATTTTCCAGTTGTAATCGAACGCTGCCCAAAGCGAACCAGATGGCATGGTTCTGTGGGTTGACTCTCAAGGACATTGAGTACGCTTCGTCTGCCTTCGATGGATCATTGCTAGCTAGATAATGTTTCCCCAAAGATCGTTGAGCTCTTGCGTATCTGTGGTTGGAAATCTCCCACGCGCGCTCGTACTTTGATACAGATTTCTCGAGGTCGCCTAGGATACAGAATAGACGAGGAGCGTCGGCTGGCAATGGGTCACGTTCAATCCTGTACTCTCCTACGTCGTTGTCTTCATCGTCGTCTAATAGTTTCCCTGTCGAGGTGGTAATAACGCGATTGTAAAGTTGACGACGTATAATCTTCCGAGCCTTGTTTTCCTTATCACTGGCAGCACAGCATAGGGCAACTTCAGCCCACATTTGCAAGCGCTCGTATATTTCCAGTGCTGTACGAAGACCGCCGAGGGAGACCCAGCGCTGGGCAAGTTCTGCCTCGAGCTTCCATCGAGTTGGAGAAGCTAGTTGATGAATGAATCGGAGACGCTCGGAGGCTGGAGCAGACTCGGAGTCTTTTGATTTCAGAAGGAATGTTGATGTAGAGGGTTTCTGGGCTTCGTTGACGGTGGGATCATTGGTGCTTGGCTCGAACGAAGTGGTGTCTGCTATTACCTGATCGACCACGGCTTGAAGCTGAAGGACCCCTCGCTCGACTGTACGTGTTCTGTAACCTTCGATCCGGCTGCGAATAATGAGAGCTTGCGTGTACACTTGCCAATTTGAGCTACCTCCGGATATAACCCGCTCAGCGTATGGCAGGGTCTCTTCACGGGTCAAACCATCTTCAGCAGATGTATTACTGATTGACGAGGCGATAGCTAGTAAAATAATCGCGTCTAGTGGCTCTAGTAGTGGCTGCTTCCCTGCATCAAGAGAAGACAAGGATGGCGGAACCTCTCCGTCGGGGTACATCTCTGTTGATGAATCGGCTGGCTTGGAAAACGATATCCTCTCGAGTAAGGTGTCATCGTTGAGATTGAGAATTTCAGGTCTCCCAGATGTTGTTGTTCGTTCCGTGTTCTCTACAATGCTGTTCTCTCCCCACTCTGCGCTTTTGGCAAGGACGACAAGCTGGCTGATCTCTTTCTCCTGGAATTTTGTGCGTTTGCCTAATCTTCCAGTGAGAGCATACTGGAAATGCCTTGCTCTGGCTGCTTGTTCCAGATCTGCCTGAGCCTTGGCCTCAAATCCATAGAGAAGATGGATAGAGGCACGTTCGATCAAATCAGCGCCGCTTTCCTCATTTCCGGTTTTTTTCGTCACGGGAGATTCTTCAAGACTTTCCAGATCATGATAGATGACATCTTGGAGAGACGGAGACAAGTCATTAAGAAGCCTTTGATGCCATACGTTCAGCCTCAGTCGTTCCCGGGGAGGGCCGTATTGATTCAAGAGGCATTTTGCCAGAGAGAAGAGCTCAACGCAGGGAAGCAGTTTGTACACCGCCTCACCGTCAACACTAAGATCTTGGATCAGTCTGTTTTGTAGCTTGCCTCGAGTAACACTTGTGTCCCTGAAGATTTCACCTGGCAAGATCAAGTCAGCAGAACTCCATGGCAAGGGCGGGCCAGTGACATTGGCCTGGAGAAAGGCATTGAAAGCTGCAGTCCCAATAGAGACAAGTCCATGGACTGTAGCAGGTGAGTCTTCCGATTCTGATAGGAGAACAATGGCTCTCCGCTTGATGAACTCAACCCAGTCGTCCTGCAAATGGGACAGTATAATAGCCGCCAATTGTGGTGTTGGGTTGCGCACAAGTAGACTTTGCGCGAGTGCGCTGCTTAGAATCTGATATATATCTGTACCTGGAGACGGGGATAACTGGCATGTCTGCTTTGGTAAAGACATTGAGCATTGAGCAGTGGAGTCTCGTGCGTTGTTAGCCACGGGTTTGTCCCAGAAGCAGCCCTCTGGTCGCTAGAGAACGCCGGCGCCGAGTCCCGCCTTTCCGCTCCTCCCGCCCCCCTCTTTTCCCTGAGCATTGCTCCTGCCGATCCTCATTTTCACTCTTCTTCCTGCATGAATGGTAACCATCACTTAGTCTACGTCTCAAACGCATGAAATCTCAAGACACATGTCCTCCAGATGGCTCGCCGCAATCCCTACGAGCACGACGTCGACTTTGCTGCACTAGCTTTAAAATCTCCAGCCTTCAATAAGCAGTAAGCCGGAGAATAGATCTGTTCATCCCCAGTTTTCTGATCTGTTCACAGTCTCAAGTACAATGGTCAGCTCGACTTCAGCAACCCGGAAGCCGTTCAGTTGGTACATTTTACCTTGAGTTGATTGGACACTGACCTCGTCAAGGCAACTTACGAAAAGTCTTCTTGAGAGAGATTTTGGTCTTCATCTTGATTTACCCGCCGATCGATTGTGTCCACCAGTACGTCTTACATGAGTGAATCCAAGCAGTGAATGCGAACAGTGAATATAGAAGAGTGGCTCATGACTAGAAAAGGTTCCAAACAGGTATCACTTGCACGGTTTCGGGATTCCACTTCCGTTCTAACCATGCCAATCAAGACTCAACTATGTCTTATGGGTTCAAGATCTTCTCGACACAAGCAGTGACGAATACACAGATCGGTATGATCCCGAAAGAGAGATTGTCGGACTCGACATGTAGGTCCAAAACCCTTTCTGCGCCTCAGGTGGACTGATATCGACCTGTAGAGGCACTGGAGCAAGCTGTATCTATCCATTACTTGCATGCTGTCAGCGACCACAATGGAAGATGGCTGCCACAGGCACGTTCAGCTTAGAGGTGACATTGTCGTTTTCTTCTTGCTGATGTGCAGCAGAGATTGATGAGAAGAGCTTGGGCTATGCTCGACGGAATATCCTTCAGAACAGTCTGAAATCACGGATCCGGCCATTTCATACAATACCCACTGATCCTCTAATTCCTCTTGATGCCTTAGGATTCGAAAGGTCCGCACTTCCTGAATCCCAACACATGGCGAGTCTGATGCCTGGCCAGCATCGACTTTACAATGTGTAACCCGCCTTTCTATGAGTCTTCTACCGACCTTGTTGCTTCAGCTGCTTCCAAGTCACGACCACCTCTCTCCGCATGTACTGGCGCTGAGGTTGAGATGGTGACGCCTGGAGGTGAAGTCGCTTTCGTGAACGCTATGGTCAGCGAAAGCAAGATATTGAGAGACCGGTGCCAGTGGTACACGAGCATGCTCGGCAAATACAGCAGTGTGGAAATCATCACCAAAAACATCAGGGATGCAGGCATACACAACTTTGCCGTGAAGGACCTAGTGCAAGGGAAGAAGACTAAAAGATGGGCTATTGCATGGAGTTGGGGAAGTATGAGACCAACTGAGGTTTGTCTGGATTCAATTATTGCAATCACTTCGGGTTTGTGCTCATCATCCTGCAGAGTGTGGCGCGAGGCAGTTCGACAGTTCCAAAGCATTTCCTTCCTTTTTCTTCAGAATACAAGCTGCCATTACCTCAGAAACCCTTCGATGCCTGTGCTCGAAATCTGAACAATATTCTACGAGATCTAAATCTCCAATGGCGGTATCGGCCGGCTCTTGCTACCGGTGTCGGTTTTGCGAAATGCGATGTGTGGTCCAGGGCGGCGAGACGAAAGCGACAGCACGAGAGCTCTGACAGCTCTGTCCCTAGCCCACAGAATGCCCTAGAAGAGGGTGATGAGGAAGCAGAGCCAGCATTGGGTTTCAAAATTCAGCTGACGCTTGACAACGGATCTACAGGTGGTACTGAAGTTATCATCCGGTGGCTACAAGGAAGAGACAGTGTGCTCTTCGAGAGTTTCTGTGGGATGCTGAAGCGGCAACTCACAAATGTCTCATGATGAACGGCAGAATAAGAAGGACATGTGGTGTTGAGACAGATTGAGACGTTGTTCATGACAATCTGTTAAGTAAGGCCTGATCTTCACTCGTAGCCATGCAGTCAGAAATACATGACTCCATGGGAGCCTATTGATCCACTCAGAAAGACCGGGGAGCTTGGGAGCACACTACCTTGAAGCGTAAGAGGTATGTTTATGAATTACCACCGAAGTCTTCTCGACTTAATCTCTCTAGGTTGCCCTTTCAAGTCGGACGCGAAACTTTTCTGCTCATTTTCCATTCTCTTTTTGAATGCCTCCTCGTTAATTTATCAAAAGAGATGCTACAGCTAAAGCAAGATTTGAGGTTGAGCACTCGCGCGCTCGGATCATGATGCAACTCATCTGTAGGGCTCTCATTGGTCTTCCATATCTTTGGCTGTAGCTTCTCGATTTGCTATGCGCGACTCTTTCCCTAGATTTTCTAAATATATACTTCCCCTTGAGACGTTTCATTGAGCCCCAGCTCCCCCCCCAACGCCTTCTTTCTGTTTTGTTCATGCTCAGTCTTATTCTTGATCCTACAACCCCTACTTCACATTGCATTAAAGTCCCAAAATCCTCTTTGAAACAACCTAAGCCCAGATCTTGTGCGCCTCTGGGTCAAAATTCACGCCAGACACTGCAATATGTCAGCGAAGCTTGATTGACCTCGGCGGACGACAAGCCTAGCTATCTACTTCAAGTCCATAAGGTGCTAGTCCTAGACACTATCGAATTCGCTGACAATTTTGCGAGATTCTTCACGATGCTTCACAGCGGACAGAGTCCTGTTTGCTACACTAACTTCGTGATTCACCGCACACTGCATTTCTCCACTTCACCCTTCTTTCAATGCCTCAACGTCGAGTTACCCAGCAGGCCCGGTCTGTACCAGAAGGTAAATTCAAGATACACCTCTGATCCACCGATACACTCCTCCATCGTTTCTCCAGATCTTCATTGCACCTATTACCCTCCCCATAAACACTGAACCCTGCCATTACTCAGCATGGTCAATACAAATGCTCATTCGCCACCAATAGTGAAAACCCCCGAAAGAGAAGGAGAATTTCCAACTGGAAATCTCGTATTGCCAGAAATCCATGACAAGGATCAGGAAAATGACACATGGCCTCATTGTAATGATGTAGGCCAACTATTTCTGTGCGACGAAAGCACAGAGTTCGAAATATGGCAATTACTCACAGGGCAGTCTCTCATTGGAAAGCGGACTGCTTATTGTATGCGAATACGCTGTCTGAGAATAAGGTTCGATCTTTAGTTCACAAAAGCTGTCAATGTTATTGGCCTTATCAATACACAAAAATGGGCGAAGGACTCTGCGCAGAAGTATGCGCAAGGTGTGAATCTTTCTGCTCTCGTAGCATGGGAGACAGATATATAACCTTGATATGGCCTTGGATTTACAGATTACAGTTCTTCTTGCCAGGCAGAACGGGAGACTTTTCCGACGGCTTTCTTTGCGGCACACCTGTCTAGTAATGTTTACCACACATCACTGGTAGAAGGCCTCCACGCCGAAGTATGAGCAAGGTTTGAGCCTTTCTGCCCTCGTGGGTAGACACAAGCTTGCGACTATGATCTGGCCTTGGCTCTGGATTTACAAAATGCAAGGCAGGTATTACTTGCAAGGAAAAAAGGAAATCTTTTTCGGAAGTCTTCTTTGGTGCTCACCTGGCTGTTAATGATGCTCGTGAGACTATGCACGTGATCCTTGGCAAGAGATTTTGCTTCATTTCTTCAGAGTTTGCATGCCCCCCTTTACTGACTTTCATCGACGGCTTGGGGATATACCGCAATACGCGCGGGTGTTTGTCTCCTTCTTGCACTCGACTTATCCCCCGGATCTATAAGTCGTGCTAACGTTTTCCCCCTTCACACTTGAGCCACACGGAAGCAACTTCAATGATGTCGTTGCTGCAATTCAACTGCTACGTTGTTTCGATAGGGGTATCATTCTATGAGTACCCCAACATACTTTGGTTTGCGCGTTTACTCCTTGCTTTTTGGGGGACATGCCACAACGACAGATTAACGCTGGCTTCAAGACTCAAAGAGCGAATCTCGGATGCAGCTTTCGTGTAGTGACTGCCGACGCTCGCGGTGATTAGGTAGATGCTAACTCAAGTTTACACGTGGTCAGTCCAATTCTTTAACACCTCCGGTGAAGCCTGAATAGACCTCCGTATCGAAGAAGAACGGAGACAAAGAGCTCGAAGGTGGAAGAGTCAGAGCGGACGTTAGCGGATCTGGAAAAAGAGAAGGCTATGGCTGTAGCGGAATTGAGTACATGCAGTGCGAGGCGCAGCGAAGTCCATCCACCTGTAAAATCGGGCTTCCGAGACAGGATTGGCGAAATTTAGTATTTCGGCAGTTATGTTGGCGAAAGGCTGAGCAAAAGGACGTTGTGACGGTTTAAGAGTTGTTGAAGATGACATCGAAGAAGACTTGCAAGTTCCGAAACAGTTCTTGATACGCGAATCCCGGCCATCACGCATCTCCAGAGAAGCAAGTCGGTATGCAGCGCGGTAGAAGAAGGCCGGTCATGCGTTGATCGGGGACCCTCCGGCAAAGAAGAGGCCGGTCTCAGTCATAACACGGGCAAGACCAAAAAGCATTGGGGGATCCTCCTCAAAGACCCCAAGCCACTGTCCACATTCCCGTGCTCTCATGATACCAAGCACTACCGCAGGTACAATCAAGAGGTCTCGAAGGCGGCGGAACCCCTCGTGGGCGCGTATAACCCCGGTGCTTCAACGACTTGAGAATTTCGAGCTCGATAGGTGATTTCGCCGGCTATGAGAAGGTGAGATTCAAGATTAGGGAGCGTGGTTTTTTTAATCGTCGTGTTATGGCTAATGGTGAGTTCCGACCGCTTAATCTTCTGCACCCGATCCTTGGAGACCTGGAGATAGAGGAGTACGGCCGCTCCTAAGTTGAGACTTACTTTGACAATGACAATATCATCTCCTTGCCAATGCTTGTGTTTATTGACGCATTTGGGCTATGGCAAAATATATATGGTTTGAAATTGGGCTGGTATTTCATTCCTACTGGTCTTACGCTAAAGGAAAGGAGCAATTTCAATAATATTCAAGCTAAATAATATGTTAAATATAACGCAGCGTGAAATCAAATTGAAAAGTTTAAAATGCCTTCTATACCGGAAGTTAACAAAGAAATGTTGAACGTCTTGCTTAGGTTTTAGAATATGTTAACGAAGCAGCATAATGTTATTGGCGAGCCATATAATCCCAATAGCTGTCTTATGCCATAGATTTTCTATAACAAGAAGGATCGAAGCGGCAACCAAACTATAGACATGCAAATCTTCGTCTTGGTACAAGGTGTTTCAGCAATGCCCCAACACTATCATCAATTGCCCCAAGGATGTTGTTAAGGACTGTTGGATTTCATCAAAGTTAATCAATACCGGGAAGCAAATAAAGGATTCCGATCCGTTCAAATCGCTCAAAACTAGCAATGCTCGCGGCACCGGGACAACTACTAAATTGAATCTTCAATCTCTAATCTTCATCTTAGCGAACCCGAACATGAGAACGTAACAATATCATAACGCTGAGGAAGTACCCGAGCTTGCCCAGATCGATAAATTCCAATGCTCACGTCGCTCCCGGCATGTTGTTTTACCTGGACATGGAACAAGCTTGAGTCCTACGATTCCTATGAAATCGTGATCGGGCACCAGTCCGACCAGGTTGAAGACATCTCAATGGTCGGGGTCAGGTTGAATGACTTCGACTGCGTACGGTTTTGGCTGAACGTGGAGAATAAGGCGCTCAAAAAAAGGCGTTTGAACAAATGCTGGCCTGCGGAGTTCGACATGGAGGGTATGGTACAGGGGGCTGTGAGCCCCTTCGGGACGGCCAGCGTTGGTTGAAGTTGAGGAGGGAGACCAGGATGTGAATAGCAAGATGGCGTTGGGGAAAGACGCCGGTCTCTTTTACGCCTGGGTGAAGGAATTGCATATGCTCTACGGCCAGGAGGGTCTCGACAAACTAGTAGGATCGCGTTGCACTCCTCAAACGGTCTCACTCCGGCACAAGATCAGGAAGATTGAGCCAGTATATCCACGAGAAAGACAGTCTAGAATGTATGCAAGAGCTCCACGCAGCACATGAATATTTCACAGACCAGATTACATTCAAGAGATGTATCGGCCGTTACTACTGGCCGACCAGAGCCAAAGACACATTCGAATTCTGCAGGTCGTGTCCTGCAGGTTAGGGGATTGGAATCTTTATCACGGTCATAGCAATCGACACGGAAAGTATCCCAGACAATAATTCGGATCAAGTGGGCTGGGCTGCTTTGCATTGGGATACCCCAATCTCCTTCAAGGATTGGGTGACCTCCGTGCCTACGCCACTTTCAGGGTTGAAGCACGGGCAAAGTTCTTGGGAAAGACACGGAAGTAGTTGCGGTACCGGCGATGCGAGGACTGGTAAACAATTGAATAACCTTTTCTCGGAAGGGTGAGGTCAGAAGATCATTACGAAGGGGGGATGGGCTGGGACTACGATAGCGACTTTAGAGTATTCATGCCGCAGCGGTGTTGCACAAGGGGACATAGAACGGGCTGTGTGAGTGGAAAGATTTGGTTTGCTAACGCTCTATCAGATAGCCTCCCTTCTTGGGTGTGTAAATCAGTGGTCTTGCAGAATGGCCGTTACCCTGCGTCCGAAATCCCTGCTTTATTATCCATATGCGCTCATTGAATGTTACCTCCCTTTCCCCTCAACGCCAGCTCAAGCTTCGATCCAGGGTAGTAAAGACTGACATCTTGCCTTAGATCATCGCTCCCTGGTACAGTGCACGGTAAAGACAGAACAGCCGCACCCGCCTGCCTAGCGTCCATCTTCTGTATGCAGCTTTCTAACTCCCATTATCTAATTTCTGCGTCCAACGCTGCATCCGCCAGCTGCACCACCCCCCAGTCTCACATGTAGAACTTCAACGCTTCTTCATACCCAGGTCCTTTCAAATCGTTGGAGAAGACGTTCATCACGAGGAGGACTCGAAGGAGGAGCGGCATGGAGACGGGTTCGGACTTGACGAGGGCCATGGATTGCGCTGTGCGGACTGAGTTCTTGATCTGCGCGTACGTTAGACGATTGATGCCCTCATAATCGCAAAGCGCGACAACGTGAAGGCTTCGGCCAAGGGGAAAGCTCACCTCGCGGCCATTCAGCATGAAATTCGCCAACCGGGTGTAATCATCTTCGGTGATCTCGTCGACCTTCGCCTCGGGTAACGCTTTCAGCTTGTTGATGAACATCTTCCACACAGCTTTTTTCGCCTTGACGCTCAACTCGCCGTACCTCAGCCCGATGTGGATGCGAGAGGCGAAGGCGGCGTCGAAGGTTGTGACGCGGTTGGTGGTAAGGAAGAGGATGCCTTGGAAGTATTCGAGCATGCGGAGGAAGATGCTGACGAGGGCGTTGCGGCTGATGTCGTGGGGCTCGCGCTGTTCGAGGAAGACGTCCGCTTCGTCTAGCAGGAGGAGGGCGCCCTGTTGAAAAAGGGAGTAGTCGTTAGTTGGGGAGTGTAAGGCGGAGGGGAGGGAGGGAAACGAGGGTAAGACAAGGGAGATCTACCCATGTGTGCGCGACGTCGAGAATTTGGGTGAGAGTCTCTTCGACCGCATCGGTTCGGATACCCAGTTCGCCACTGGTCACTGCCTGAAATGATATTAGCTAGATACGGGACGAGCGAGTGTGAGATGCTCACGTAGAGAGGCTTTCGCAGCATCTCCGCGATGCCTTCTGCTGTCAATGTCTTTCCTGTACCGGGAGGGCCATGCAGTACTGCTACAAGCCCACGGCCCTTGCCTGTTGTAGCATGTCAGTCAACCATAGAGTGTGAATTGCACCGAATCATTGAGCACTGACCTTGTATGACATCGTCGATGTTCTTGCTCTGCTGGTGGGCATGGGACTCCACCAAAGCTCTAACGACCTCTTTTTGATCATCTGGTATGATGAGGGAGTCAAACGCACCGTCGTTCCACTGGATATCGGTGATGCCTGAAACAGCAAACTCAAGCCAAAGCTTCTCACCAAAGCTGAAGCCTAGCGCCGTGGGACTCGCGATGAGAAGTTCCTCCTCTGTGAACTTTTCTTTTGCTTTGCTGTCTTTATCCAGGAGTGGTTCAAACTTCTCGGCCTGGATGATGTTACCGTCTTCGTCAACGGGTATGTCAACGATCATGTATGAGCCTTCCTCGTCAGGATCCTTGACCAACTTCCTTTTGGGCTTTGATTGCCGCTTCTTCTTCTTGTCGTCTTTCTCGTCGTCACTCGACTGTCGTCCACGCTTTCCTTGAGCTTCATCGTCATCACTCGATTCACTGTCGTCGTCGGAATCGGAGAGGATGTCCTTGTCATCTGCTTTGGGGGTTGAGACGGGATAATTGGCGTTGATGCGCCGAAATGTGGCCGGATCTATCATCACTCTGCCCGCAAGATTGTATTTGACAACTTGGTTTCGTCTCTGCATCCAAGTCAGCCACGGCTGTATAGAGCATGGGCGAGGAAAGCTAGATACTTACTTTAGCAAAAGCCATGCCTTTGTGATGGCGATACTGCATGCCTTGTAGCGAGACAAAATTTTTTCCACGTTCGATCAAGGTTTTTCGGAGCCCTTCATAATCCTTGTGATATTTGAGAGGGTAGCAGGGCAAGCTGGATATTTTGCGAGGGCCATTAAACTTTGCCACCTCCCTCGATACAGTTCCCATTCCAAACGTTTCACCGTCGTACTCCAAGTATCTACCTTCAATCTCATAGTAGGCGCCTTTCAGGATCGACGTTACCTATTGTGATGATATCAGCATATTTGATAGAACACGAAACCACAATGGATATATACCAGGCAAACATAGTCAACTTTGAAGGCTCTGGGCTGTTCCCGTGCAGAATATGTCTCAGAGTACACAATCTGATTGCTCTTGAAGAGTCCCCAAAGCAAATCGAATGTAATCTTCCCACTATCAAGCAGCGGGTACAGAGATTTCTTCTTCTCTTCATAGTCCTTATCGAGATACTTGGTGAGGCTTTTGAGGTGCTTTGCTTCGAGAGCAAGGGCTTTCGCTTTCTTCTTGCTCTTCTTAGCCTTGCTCTTGGCCTTCAGCTCTTTTCTATACGAGCGAAGCTCTTTGAGATGTAGGAACAAGACGTCGGGATCTACACTTGGAGTCTCTTCCTCAAGAGAAATGCATCTGACATCGCCCATGACATGTTGCAAGGCATTCTTGAGTAGATTGCTGACGATAGAGACCGTAGTTTCCTCGAACTTGTTCTGCCAGTCAAATCTGCGACAGACGTTGAACGAATACTCTTCAAATTCTCCGACTTCGGCCCCCTCGCACGATGCTTTGAGAACATATCGATGCTCACGTTTGCTCCACAAGCGATCGACACGTACAAAGTCTGTCTTGGCACCCTTCTTCATTTTCTTCCCTTTCTTTTTCTTCTTTTTCTTGGTGTCTTCGTCACCTCCTTCATTCTGAGTATCTTCATCTTCTTCCAAAGCGTCCACTCGACGCTTGAGAGCATCTATCTTGGCGATTGCTCCGGAGACAACGTCCACGTCGACAGTACCATCACTGCCCATCGCCTTTTGTGACTTTTTGCCAACCTTTCTTTTCCCCTTTTTCTTCGCCTTGGACCTTCCTCTGCTTACATCGGAGGAGTCTGTGTCGGTGGTATGGTCGAGATCAGAGTCAGCATCAGAATCGGCATCGGCGTTACCTGCTTGGGACTTCTTCGACTTCGCCGACTTAGCTTTACGCTTTGCCTTGAGTTCCTTGAGTTTCTTTGCGGCGGCCTTGATTTTCTGATCGTGTTCAGAGGAGCTCGAATCGTCGCTATCATCTGAGTCCGTGCCGTCCTCCTTCTTTGCTTTACCCTTTCCTTTCCCCTTAGTGCGCTTGACTTCCTTAGCAGCACGCCTCTTCTTCTGCGTGTCGGGAGACGAAGTTGAAACATCGCTAGAATCCGAATCCAATTCAGGGTTCACTGTCCCTCTAGACTTGGTGCTCTTTGGGGTCTTCTTCTTGGATTTCTGCTTCTTTTGGGACGATTCGGCTTCCGAAGAGTCATCAGGTGAGTCATCTAGATTCTACAGATCAGGTTTGGACTTGGAAAATGAGGGTCGCGTCTTACCGCTACTATCGCTTGATTCAGATTTTCTTGTTGTTTTCGAGCGCATCGAGGACTTGCTCTTTGTCGTATTCGGCGAAGGTTTCTTGAGCTTTTCGGAATCTTTAACTATATCTTTGTTGGCCTGCTCGCTTTGTTCAGCATCCTTAGAAGTCCCTTCGGCAGCTGTAGCATCTTCCGGGGAGCTGATTTCTTTAGCGGTACCAGATTCCGGTGTGTTGATCACGGTGCACTGGTCATCAACTTTGACATGGGGTTTCTCGCTCTCGCCCATGGTCAATGACTAATGATTGTAAGCTTGTGGAAGGGTTGATAAAAGAAGCTGTGAGGGTGGAGAAGACAGCGCTGAAATTTTGAGGTGTCTCAGGCTGGATGGGTAGCAACAGGAACTTGTTTGTCCTCTGCGAGGCAAATAGCAGCTAGGGATGGTGATGAGATAAGATTCAAACTTTTGTTTTGTATTAAGAAGGGTTTTCTTGGGAGAAGGAGGATGAGGCTGAAGGTGCAACGACAAACGTAGAGAATGTTTTCGTCAGCGACCTATTGAATCTTGTGCTACCTCGGCGACTCTTGTCATTGGTCAGTTCGAATTTCTGTTGAGTTGCTATGAGAGAGATAATTCTGCACACGGGAACAAGGATACAGGATGATACTCCTGCTCTTGTATTTCCTGAATCTCATAGAGGCTCAAGATTCCTGCCTTATATTACTTTCTCGGTTCAATATGAGGCTCTCTTACGATCACGACCCAAATTAAAATTCAGGATTCGTTGCCTTGATCCGCTCCGAAGCCTGGTTCGCCGTCTTGCATCGGGTCCACGCAAGGCGACAATGCATATTTGAAACAGGGCGAGGTCCATGATTGGATCTACCGTAGGAGGTCATGATATAGCGTCCATGATGATGTCTGTGGGGCAATCTCCGAACACTTACAATAGCTCATTCATGTATTCGCCGACCCGAGCTCGCCAGCATAGCTCCAGCACCGCTTGAGCCCCGCGTATGTAGTCATCAATATCGAGATATATCTGTCCGCAGAATCGCACGAAGAAGGAGTTCGCATGGACGAACACAGGGGCATACGTATCATAATCTTTGGCAAGGTGGAAGATCATCCATCTCTCCAGAGTTCCAGCATCTTCCGCTGGAATCTCGCTTTTCCCCATACCCATCTTCAATGGCAATCGCACGTTGACGAATGCACATTTGGTCAGAGTGTTCTCCTCATTATCTAGTACTTCGGTTCCGAACATCCCCGCGGCCCGTTGGCCGGCATCATGCACGATATTTTCGCAGTACTTGATAATCTTTTCTTCACCCCCACACACTTTCTCCCTGAACTTCAACGCGTGTTCAACACAAAGGTAGGGACTCACGTCGAGAGTGGCGACGAAGTCGAACAAGAGAACGAAAGGGCTCTTTGATAGATGCGGCGGAAGAGGGTTGTGGATAGGCGGCCGGCCGGGGCGAGGGATCGGATCAAAACCGTGTGAGGTTGGCAGGCTCGTTCGAATGAGACGCTGCCTTCTTTTAGGTACGTAGAATACTGCAGAGGCCCTCGGTACAAATAGCCACCTGGTCAATGAGGGTTAGTGGCAGTGGTGCGCGAACCTGATCCCAGTCGGTACGCGCGAGAGATTGAATAAAAATTACTTATGGAGGTTACTGACGAAGAAGTCGGGCCGAGCCCTCGTCAGATCAAGCTTGATATGCCCAACCCCGTGGGCGCCATCAACGAAGCTAAGAACGTCTTCTTGCTTACATACGTCGACTAGTCGCTCCCACGGAACCCTGACTCCGGGCATACTGCTAATCGTATCGAAAACCGCAATCCTGACCTTTTGCCCATCCTCTTTAGCAGTCTTGATACTCCCTTTGAAGCTCTCAACAAGATCATCATCGGAGATTGGATACTGAACTGGCACATTCACACTCTGGACAGGCGTGGTCTCCATAATGGATTCGAGCGTTTTGTCTGCCGCGCCATAGATTGTGCTCAAATGGATCACAGCATCGCCTTCCTCGAATTTGAGATTTCTCAGGACCACATTGGTCGCGGTGGTCGTGTTGGGCAATAGCACAGTTTCGTCCTTTGGTACCCCTAAATATGAAGCGATTGCCGCTCTCGACTTTGCGAGCATGTTCGGGATCTCATATCGTACGAAGGAGTCAGGTCGAGCCTCGGACAGTGCCTGGCATTCGCGGAGTCGCTTCTGGACGTACTTCGGATAGGTGCCAAAGCTGCCATGGTTTAGAGGATTGTATGAGGGTGCAAAGAGGAAGTGCGCGTCTCTCATTTGTCGACCAAAGGCAGTGGGTGCCAGAAGAGGATCTGTGACTTCCATGACAGAGCCTGAAGATGCCATGTTGGACTGGTCTGCAGGCATGGTGCTCAAACCTTCTTCTCAAGCTACAACTCTGACGATTGAAAGGTGCTCGACTGACAATTAAAGGGCTTGGAGACAAGCAGAAGTACTGGATAGAAGATAGAGAGGGCATCATGTCGGCCTCACAATGACTCATCCTCGATGCATCACTAAGCAAAGCAATGTTTGGTGGCCGAGATCGGTCAACAGGCGGGTACTACGATAGCATCACTGCTCTAATTTTTTAATTGTTAAAATTTTTTTCAAATTTGATCACCGTCATATATACGCTGCCTTCAAGAAAGAAAGACTTTGCAGCTCCTTGGCCCATATTGCACTATCCATTTTCTTCCATGAGCGGCCTAATCTCGTTGGCTGTTCGTCTCCAAGGGCCAGCTGTTGATGCTTCTCCTTCTACAATCAACGTGGCAGAAGGCGATAAAAGAAAGCCAGTACGTTGTCTTCGACTGTTTCGCAATTATATACAGTAACCTAATTTCATTACAAGCGTGATTTGACACTTTGGCGGAGTGGTTAACGCGATGCCCTGCTAAGGCATTTCCTTCGGGAGCGCAGGTTCGAATCCTGCAGGTGTCGCATTTTTTTCAACTTTTTCATGCCTTTTGGAACCTTTGCTGTGAAAATTTTTCTTGGCTTTAGGTGAGTTAGCCCTGGGCCACCTGAGCCTACACCAAATGGAAGCTATTACTACTTTAGGGCTCGTAAACATCGTTTTCTGGGCTAAGACTTGGCACGCCAGCTGATAAGATAAGGGCCGTTGAACCAAGCCTGCTGGCTACGTAACTGCCAACTTTCTCCCTTGTCCCCATCTTCCAGTGATCCAAGCTCCCTCCTGAATTCGCTCTCTCTCTCCCTTTCCGCCCACCGCCCTTTCTCCCCCACTCCAATTACAATCAACCCCAATCACACGAAACCCCAACCATGGCGCGCGCCTACCAAGAAGCCCACATCCTCGACTCCCTCTCCGCCAGCGTCAAAACGGTCCAAGCCCAAATCACCGAGCTCACCCGGGCCAAAGGGCTGCAAGAGGAAAAGCTCAAGAACCTGACGCTCGCGAATGCGGCCCTGGAGAAGAAGCACGCCGATCTGGAAGTGAGGGTGAAAGCCAAGTACCTCCCACCTCCACCTCCCCAACCCCTCCTTCCCCCTTTCCCCTCACATTTTCCTCCATCAAAACCCCCCACCTAACCCCCTCTCCCTCCCCTCAGCGAACACAACACCACCGCCCGCCTCTCCAACAGCCTAATCGCCCAATCCCCCAACCCGAACCACGCCTCCCTAACCCCCCTTCACGACGTCGGCACCAATCGCCCGATCCCGCATTTCCCGAAACACGAGCGCGATGTCAAGACGATGGCGCCCGCGCAGGTGATACAGGTGCTGCAGGCGCTGGATGTGAAGACGCTGGGGATGGGGGGGGGGGAGAAGAAGGGGGTTTTGAGGGTGCAGGTGGGGTTGGGGAACGAGGGGTGAACTGGGGGGGCGGGAGGGGGGTGGGGGGGTGGAGGGGTGAGGGGAGCTTGGGGAAGGAGTGGTGTGGGTGGGGGGGGTTGGAGAGGCTGTCTATACACATAATTGGGCGCGTCTTGGAGGGGAGATGTCTGATCTTGGACGGATGGCCTGGAAAAGCGTTTGAGGGGGAAATACGTTCTGGGTATACACCATGATGTCCTGATGCCATATTATATACAAAGCGAATCGGTAGCTATAGTCAATCGACTCAAAACTCACGCTGATTTCCGCTTTCTACGAGTATATGCACAGCTATATGTTGACGATATCACCAATAGTACAAGGATTCACAACACCATTATCTACGCAAGAGGTGGGCGTACCGAATTCAACAGCAAGGACGCGCGGGCGAACACATCTGCATTCCTCTCAAAGACGACGACGACGACGGCGCAGCTAGACTACCATCACTACGACACGCCTGCGTAGCACAACGGTATCTCAGCGCTTGAGACCTGTTGGAAAGAGTTCTCAGCCCCGTTGAGCCACCACGTCCCCCCTCTTCCTCGCTCAGAATTCCCCCTAAGCCACCACCTCCCTCTTCCTCGCTCAGAGTGCGGCCGACTCGTGCTGGGGCCAACTACCCAGCAGTATTAGTATCAGCAGCCATGTCCATCTCGCTCCCACCCCCCTGAACCACCTCGCCCACATTCGCCACCCCAGCACCAGTATCATCCGCCAAACCAGCTTTACCGTCCATCACACCACCACCACCGCCCTGCGAGCCCTCGCTACTCTGCACAGCCTTCCCCCCTTTATCCCCCTCAACAGCCGCCTTAGCCAGCTTCGCCACCCCCTCCACACCCGCAGTCTCCCCCAGGTTAATTGCCCCAGCCGTAGCGCCGAGGCTGAAATCCACGCCCTCGAACCCGGAAGCCTCAAGCTCTTTGAATTTCTTGACGAGGAAGGCGGAGGGGTATTTGTTGCCGCTACGCTTATGCAGCGTGCTGGAGATCATGTCCCATTTGGAGGACTCGAGGGATTTTTCGACTTCGAGTTTGGCGTAGACGAGGAGGGCATCCTGTTTTGTGTTGGTAAGAGGTGGGAGTTTGGGGGAGAAGAGGAAGGGTATGGAGATGGGGAGGGGACTTACATCACCTTCTTTCAGGCCCATGAAGTTGACCTTGAGGCGAGAATAGCGGTTCGGGAGTGTGCTATCTTTATGAATCTCTCTTTCCTAAGAAAGCGGATAGAAGCAACCTTACCTAGGGCCAATGTTATGCCCAGTAATGTGCGCCCACATCTTCCTAATATCTCCCCAGGACTTGCCGTCTTCCTTCATCTTCACCAGCATACGATCCGCTTCGCCGGCTTCCTCCCAGGAATTGGGGATGGCGCTCTGAGGGGCCATACTGCTTTTGGGTGCTGAGCGCTTACGGGGGGTATTGTGCACGGTAAATTCGTTGTTATAGGCCTTGGGCTTACTAGGGGAAGCCTTGTTGGACTTGGTAGGCGAAGTCTTGCCAGTAGACTGAGAGCCGGAGGACTTAGGAGAACTAGACTTGTCGGAAGACATGCTGGTAAGAGCTGCTGCGCCTTCGTTGAACTTCTCGGGGGTCTTAGGCAGGTGGTGGAGAGTAGTAACAGGATTGGTGGTGACACTCGCAATCTCGCCCTTGCCAGCCTTTGTCTTGGTTGGAGTAACAGGCTCAATGGCAGCTGCAAGAAGAGTGTTAGCTGCTTCGATAATTTCATCTTCTTCTTTCACTGCGCTACGAGTCTTGATGGTCGCCTGAGACTCAGCAACATCATCGTGGATAGTGAATTTTTTTCCGTTGAGAGCACCTTTGCCTTTCTTGTTGTTCTTTGTGGGTGAGCGCTTCTTTGCTGGTAGAGCGATCTCGGAGACGGCAGGACGCTTCTTGGGAGTACCCTGAGCGCCTTTGGCAGCTGCGTTGTTGATTTCGTTCGCAGGCTGAAGTTGTTAGTGACATTATTCAATATAATTTTGGAGACCTGAGGTGAGATGCGAATAGCCAAAGAGGAAGATCGTAATGTACTTTTCCAGAGGTGATCTTTGCGACCCACGAAGTCTTCAAAAGTATGCCCAGTAACTCGCCGCTCATGGGGCTTCGATCAAAGAGTATAGGATGAAGCAAGAAAAGAAGCTCTCAGATAGAAGGGGTGGAGAGGGAGGTATGTTGACGCGCGGTAAAATCAACTGACTTACTTCCTCATTTCCCTCGCCTTCTTTCTTGACCTCCACAGAAGTCTCAGCGGTGGTAAGAAGCCCGGAACCAAGATCCTTGCCCTTATCTTGAGCCCTGCCTTCATCTTGAGCCTTACCCTCATCTTGAGTGGTCTCATTGTCAATTTTCATTTTGTAGACGAGCACTGTGGAACCTCCATTCCCCCCGCCCTCAATGTGGTGCTCCTCGAGGAGCATGTGGTCAATGTTATCCAGGTGAGAAGAGGTCGACATGGTGAGCTAAACGATGAATGAACGCGATGCAACGATGTAGATGTGTATACGATTTATGCAAGATGCGATGATGTTGGGTGATTATTGATGGAAGTGGGAGATGGTGATGAAGCAGGAGATGTCGATGAAGCAGGAGGGAAGAAATCACACTAGTATGAGGGCAGCCAGCACTTCACTTGACGCAAAGATGGGCGTTATGGAAGACCTCCACTTCTCTACCCCGGATTTGTGATATACCCAGGATCTACTACCACTTCTGTGCGGCTTCATAGTCTACATTGCGGCTTGCTGTGCGGCTTGCACTAATGTGTGGCTCTTTCCATCGTTCCGCAAGGGTTTCGTCTTGCATTGTGAAGCATATGTCGTGCGTAAAGGAGTACATCATCTTTACGCGAGCTATTTAGTGAGTCAACGTCGAGGCATTCTGAGGGTGCAATGCAGTGGAACCTTCAGAGCTGAGCTCCACAAACTCCAGGTAGAGTGAGGGTCAGTTCAGTAGCAGACTCTCCGCTGTGCTATGCACTTGCTTCAAAGGTACGGAGGACCATGAGTATATCGCTCGTTGAAGCACAGAGAATTGTATTAAGAGCAAGGCAGGTAAAGCTCACTGGAAATCTGGAAGCAACTTAAACGACTTACGTCTTGTCCTTACTCTTGAAGTTATTGGAGATGCCATCATGGCATTTTGTTCCACTCATCTTCCATCCAATTAGCCTGTGATGTATTGGATTCTTATGAAACCTCTGCCTAGCCTTTTTTCCAAATCAGCAGCTTCGAGATTGCCATGTCGCTGCGAGAACTACGAGTCGGTCAACACCTCATGGAGGACTTCATGACATTGCAAGTTGCCTAGATAAACGACGACTGTTAAATTCATAACTGTCTAGTGTAGCTTTGAGAGGAAGACATCAAAATCTATCGTTTGATGCGCAAAGCGCGTATTGCCGCGGGAGTTTCCCTTGGCCCCCAATTTGGCGGCACATCCACCAAGGTGCTTGCCTAAAGTACCCACGGCACTTAACCTTCGTTCGGATGTTTCCAGCCGTCATCAAACTTGAAATCTCTACGGGAACTGTCACTAATATTAGTGTCGACTGCTCTTTTCTGATATAGCTCAGTACTCGGGTTGGATGAGTCTTAGGGCAGTGTTTGCGCGGCCCAAAAATGCCTTGCAGTGTGGAAGGAGAGCGGAGGAGGATGAAGCAAAATTCATTCTTTGACAAGGATACTATTCCAAGACTCTAGCTACCCGAGCTATGCTACTCCGGCCGTCCCATAACCCCATTCCTACTTAAGTGCGCCATATACGTGGAGCCAGACTCCTCAAATGCGAATGCCAGCGCCTGCAATTCCAAGGGTATAAAACGAGTGTGGTGAAACCGTAACTCCACGCCGACACGGTGAATGTAAATCTGACAGTAGCAACTAAGAAATAATCCAGATCGCCCGTCGCTCAATGCAAAAGTGTTCTTGTGTCGTGAAGAGTACAACCCTCGTACTCAAATGATGGTGCAGCCGAAAGCCGTTAGATCGAGTGCGAGAATCCGAAAAAAAGGGCGCGCGATCAAAAATATCTGATGCATACCTTCGAGAATCGTGCCCCATCGATGTGCAGGGACCGCTCATCGAGCCTTAGCTTTAGGCTACAGCCTACCTCGTATTCTCTTCCACCCCTTCCTGGTAGGGCATTCCGTGCGCCTGTCCCTGAATTGCGCCCGTAGGGCTGCCCATGTAAGGCGACAGATCGTACGAACGGGGAGGTGCAGAATGCTCGTATCGTGGTTCTGAGGAAGGCAAGGTGTATGCCTCTGTCAGACTAGGTAAGGACATCTTCGGCGTTGGCTGTTCGGAGAAGCTTCTCGACATGTCTCCTGAAGAATAATTTACCTCGTCGTGTGATGAATAGTAACTCTCCGCGGAGGTGTTCGCCCGGGTTCGCTTGAAATGGCGAGGGGAGTCGTAGCCACCTCGAGAATCCGGGCGCTGGTGGCTGTGGGCTGTGTAGGAATGAGTCAGGCTAGGCACCGACGCCTGCGTCATGTATTCCTGGTCGGATGATCTATATTGGCTTGGGACGGATGGAACGTCATATTCTAGGCTGGGGAGAGAGCCAGATAACGTTGCCTCCGAATATTGTACGGATCGACCATGTGAGCCACTTGGTGACATAGTATTCGACTTCAACGTGGGCGCATACGTACTCGAGGTCGTGCTATCAGATGCCGAGCGTGACGACAAACTCTTTGTGTAGGCATCTGCAGCTTGATCTGACTGGTAGGGGGTGAAGAGCAAGCTGCTTGGTATGTGGAGGGAAGCAGCGGTCGAGGTGTAGCTTGCAGACTACCTCAAGATTAGATGGCGCACCGATGAGAAGAAAGTGCTACTTACGTATTTGGAAATGATCTTCTTAAGTGACTGGGCCAGGATCTTCCAAGAAAATACCTTCACATCCTTCTCAATATTTCGAGGCTTCGGATTGGGGAAACCCATGATGATCTTGAAGAACTCTTCGCTATCGGGTTTAGCCTTTGAAACGGTCAAGGGATGATATCCTTCAAGGTTGCGACGAATGCGATTCTTTTCTTCCACGCCAAAGCGCGTAGCGACCAATTGTTCCAACAAGTAGATGGTATCCACACTAGTTGCGAAGCATTCTTGACGCTCTTCCCACCAAATGCAGCTTATGCAGATGCTGTTCGGTTGTCGACTCTCTGGGGTAACTGGCGCAAATTCTGCATTGATTGTGCTCTTGTTCTGGGACCTCCAAAACTGAACCAAGCGCCGCTTCACAGACCACTCTTCTGGTGTCCAATTATCTGCCATGCTGTCCAAATTGCCACGGATCTTGAGGACTGCCTTCTGAGGATACGTTGTGTATGGATTGAACCCATTGGACGCCAACGGCGTAGGAGCACGGCCTGGGCTATCGGACTGCTGGAGAGTCGATGTACGCATCAATGTAGGGTTGTTGGTGTCGGGAGACGATATCTGCGCGATCGCGTTCGCATGGTTGCTGTCTATCCCAATGCTTCGGCCAGACTGGGCAATATTTGAGGAAGGCGAATTCCATACAGATGATTGCGAGGTCGGTGGCTTCATTAGGGACTGCGAAGGCAGAATTCCGTTTAGCGGGCTCTGTAAGCTTCTTCTCTGCTGATTTTGCGCCCGGCCATAGGATGTGAATCTTCGTTGCACCGAGTCCAAATCGACAGAATGTAAGCTCTGTGGATACGCTGAATTTCCAAATGGCGCAAACGAATAGGATGCATTGACATTTGTGACAGGCTCCTCAAGACCCTCCGATAACTTCCTCTTGCGGGTGCTCACGTGTGGCGAGGATCTAAGCTCGCTTGCAGAATACTCGAAATAGCCAACATCAAGAAGACCAGCGTCTCGTCCCGACTCTTCCCGTAGCTGTAATCGAATTTGGACTTGCAAACTGCTTGATCCTGTGTCGGAGTGTTGTGGCGCATCCGCGGTGACAACATACTCGAATAATGACTCGGTGATTTCCAGACGACTGAGCGAAGCCGATACTGGTCGTGTGGCGAACAGCATGCTGATCACAAGAGGCGTTGGAGCAAACAGGTCACAAGCAGATCGCAAAAAGACGTAGATGTGGGTCCCCTTGTTGCCCTGTTGGGGATTGTATGATTTGACTTCTGCTGTGCGTCGACCTCCATAATTTCCAAGCTGTGACTGTGTTGCCTCCAATTCACCACGGGGCTGATAGAGATGGTTGATTCCATATGTCATCTGATCCGATTGTCGGTCGTAGTGTGTGGAGGAGGGCTGGGCTTGTGTTTGGGAAATCCCAGGTTGGGCGTACGCTATGTACATTGGGTCTTCTGTGGAGCGGCTGACATTGTACTCTGCAAGCCGGGACGAAGCGCCTGGTTTGATTCTGGAGTAGGAATCTGCAATCTCAATATCAGCCTCGTAGCTTTAGTGCTCATGTGGACACCCGCGAGGCGAGATTCCACACATCCGCGACCTTTGGTGGCCTCAAGATCTGGTCCAATGAATGGGAGCATACCGTTCACATCAGTAGCCCCATAAGTCTCGTAGCCTGACATAGACAGCAGAGCCGTCTGATAGTCAGGCTTGGCCAGGAGGCCTTCGCAGTGGTCGCCACCGTAGGTCGAAGCCACTGTTTCTGCAAGCTCGTATCGTTCTCCAACGATTATGGGTGAATGACGAGTCTGCGTTGCCTTTTGTCAGTAGGAACAAGTCAATATGTTTGAAAGCGCATCAGGAGAAGGATGCGGTATACAGCTGTCAAGACCGCCAGTGTAAGAAGAGGGGTCATCAAAGACGGTGCCATCAGGCGTGTCTAGATAGGGTCCGATGGTAGGAAAGAGGTTATGGTCCAGAAGGCCTCGCTTAATGCATTCCACGAGAAGATGAAAAGAAAATTAGCAAAACTTACATCCAACTCTAGATGGGTCGGTGAATCCAGCTTAGCTGTTGTAGAATTCTCTGGATGAAGAGAATTTGTGGGATGTCGACGAGAGAAGAATACTTGCGAAGAAGCCAGGAGTCTCTAGGAGGGAGATTGCTAAATGTAAGGGAGGAGACTCCTTTTCGATCCTGCCTTTGTCACTTTATGGATGTATCTCAACTGTCAAGATGTAAAGCATGAAATAATTGCTTTTAGAGCCAGGCTATGGACCTAATTGACGGGTGTGGTGTTCAGGAAGAATGAACTTGCGCTAGGTGTCCCAATCCAGAGAATGGTCTCGGACAAGTAAAGCAGAGTGGCTGCAGCACTGGAGCCTGGTAAACGGCAGCCTAAGTCACGCGTGAGAACCACCATGGCTTTAAATTGCGTCGGTTTCTATGAGAAACATGGAGGACTGCTTACTTTCGTAGTAGAGTATAACAATATTTGGATCAGCTTTAGGCTTGAGCGAGTACCGGGGGCGATGAGGTCGTGTTTCGGAGATAAGTATATTCTGGCATTGATTTGGCGATCAACCAAGGGTCACAAATGAGGCGAGGGTTTGTCCATGCAAGGGAGGGGGAGTATACCCATTTGATTCAACCAGTATCCCACGCAGTCAGCGGCGGATCCCACTGCACTTGATCTACCCGCCTTTTCTATCATAAAACAAGCGAAACGCAACTGTCTTGTAAGGTCGAAAATGGGGTACACTGCACGGAATGGTAGTATTCGGAGAATTTTGGATGGAGAGAAGTGACGATATGTGTATCTGAGGCGCAGAACTTCCAAAGGTGGACCCCTTCGCGGCTATATGTTCCTAGGGTAGCTCTCGTTCACCCACGCGGGAATGGGGGGGGGGGAAATTGGAGCTGAAAGAATCTAAGCAGACGGCACTGGATCAAGATGTCATAGGTATATCATGCATGGGTAGTATTGTCCATCTTGCGGGAGGGCGCGGGGGGATAGAGTAAGAAAAGGTGAGGATACATGTTTGTAATTGGCACGATATGGAGGTACATGAAGACAACAGTAGTGTAGGATTACTGGTGAAGCGTTTCAAATGAGAAGATGGGCTAGCCAAAGTCTAGTTGTTCTACAAGGCTGGACTGCTGCCAATTTCCTTCACTTGGCCTCTCGGCTCGGGCTGGGAAGCCCACGTCTATCTTGTCTGTCGTTGTTTCCAATTGGATCGTCAACTAGTCCGTGCTCAAGTATGGGAGGTGGCTTTAATTTCGCGGGAGAGGGAGGGTAAGGGTTGGCGGGGCAGAACGAGATGGACCATACTTGCAGGAGAGGTAGCGCCATCTGGCAGATGACATCAACGAGGAAATCTCCATCAGCTGGTTGGAGGCTGTTGATGGGGTCAAGCAAGGGATAGCAAAGGCGCGTCATTAGCGTAAAACACTGATATCTAAAAATAAAAAACCAGCATAGTTGGCGGGATGATCACCGCAACCTTATTCTCTGACGAAGAGGGAGGTAGGATCGAGGCCGCAGTGGCCAGATAGGCAGGTACAGAGTGTGTGTAGCGCAAAGTCCCCCCGGGTAGGTCCAAGTCCAACTGGTAGGCCATGGCCCCTAATGGATCGTCTGAAACAAAGGCAACAAACAACCCACGTAGATGACAAATATAGATCAAAATAGATCCATACACGCCATCATCTGTTGAAAACCTTACCTCCCTCAAACAGGAATGTCCATCCAACGGCCTCGCGTAATGTTATATGACTGCGCAATCCACGAGTCCCTTAGTCCTTCTCAATTTCAGCTTGCGATGGCTCTACATCGGGATCCTTGGCGGTGCATGCGCTACTGGGCGCTGCGGTGTAAGTTTCGAAAAGACGTGAGAATTTGCGATGTGACAGAATGCCCCCCTCCATCGGGTACTCGCATCCTTTGTCTGTTCGCTTCAAATTCGACATCAGATTGGTCAAGTAACCACAAGCGCTCTTGCCGATGGCCTTTGAAACGTCGAAACATCGAGACCCTTCGGTAGCCACTTGGCCGATATGCGACACCTTCCACGGCTGTGAGGCTGAAGTCAGACTACCACAGAGTGTTCACAGGCTGCTCAGTCCTCAGCCAAATTCTAACTCGTTTTACAGTAGATACGTACGTCGCAGTCGTAGACCAATTCCTTCCAGAAGGATTGACAACTGGCAACCAACCACGTGGGAATGTCTCAGGTTTAAGGCATATGCCAATTTCCCAGCGTCTCGGATCGTCTGCGCACCATCACATTCGGCCTGTTGTGGAAGGATCACATCATGCCCACTGCTATGAATAGCCATTCATTGCTCTGCCACTTGATGTGTGTTATAATATGAAATTCTCCTCAGGGTTTTTACTGCTTGCGTCCGTCTTCTGTGCCTTCCAGCTCAGGCTTGACCTGTCCTCCTGTGCGTACAACATACATCCCACTTTATGCGCGCCATACTGGCAACCTGACGGTGCTATTCGCTTTTCATGACGGCAGTAGAAGTCTGGCAAAGTTCATGAAGTTGCTTATGGCCAATTAGATTTAGATTTAGACATCATGTCGATTTTGCCCACAATTCGCGAATTTCTTACACTGCGAGCTGTTGAAGGGGCTGGACCTGGCCAAGGTGGAGACCTCTGATAGCCGAGCCTAGTCCCCACACTCTAAAGCCTTGTTATACAGCGAACGAACCGCAACCAACTTCTGTACTTAATCGGGTCAAGGCGTTGCTATGGTCTACTTTACAGTCTCATTCTAGCCTGGCAAACCAGTGTGTTCGTCTTCGTTCTATGAGTAGTAGCATGAAGCCAATCCGACATTTCGCTTTGTGATATTGCAAAGATGAAATGAAATGTCCAACGGAAATGGCATTTCTGGGATGTTGGATGCTCTCCAGAGAATGCTTCATTACGCAGTGTTCTATTTTTATCGGCCAGCGGAGGCTGAAAGTCTCCTGAGGACGCTTTCGCGGCTACAACATATCATTTCCCTCACTATCAGACATTGACGACGGTTGAGTTGCAATTCTTGATCTATCGAGTCAACTCAATTTTTGTATAGTACACTTTGCAGTTTAATATGGACTGGTCGCTAGTTTCATATGCCAACTTTTCCTAGACGTCTCAAGATTACCAGCTGCTGGCCAATGCCAGACCTCCCACTATGGACCAGCTACCATTTCTTCTGGGTAGTCCACTAGAGACCAAGAATTGTGAACCTGTGGTATTGTGCATCCTTTCAAGAGACTGCCGAGCGAAGTTAGTGATTATTCTGCCAGACTTCCTTCATTCAAATTAACTTAACCGCAGTTGCATGGGAGACAGAACAATGGAGCTTCCAATCACAAGTCTAGAAATAACGCATGATTAAACTATTTACAAAGTGAATTTGGGTTTTAGAAGTGCCTAGGATGAAGCCAAAATGAACAGAAAAAATGGCGCGCGGCAATGAGACAACAACACGCTCATGAAGAGGTCAGAATGCTAGTTCGCCACTGTACGTAACATCTCCACTCCTCCAGGATGAATTGCAAAGCCTAGTCTTATGTCTCCAAAGACAAATAACGCTCTCCACATGTGGATAAGCTCATTCTGTGTTGCATGACAGAGGAAAGCCTCACGGAGAGCTTTTTGACATGGAGACAAGCCTCCTCGGCGACTAAGAATACAACCAGAATATAATACCCAAGCACGGATTCATTCGAGGCTGGAAGACCACACCCCCCAGAACTTCTTCATTTGGGTTTCCCATCCTCCACTACCCTTTCCGCCCTGTTCTTCCAAGCAACAGTCTTAGTAAAGTGAAACTTTCCGCAGCTGTCTCTTCCACCCCGTTCCTTCGTCTCACATGGTCGGCAGTGTCTGTCACAATGCAAACTGGTGGAAAGGTGTCATAATGTCCCCAGGACAAGTTCACAAAGTGAGGCTATCGACAGTGCTCATGTCGGTCTTCATTGAGCAACGAGCGAAACAAACGGGCAATGGATGTGCATATGTCTCTATGGGCATGACCACTAACCGCACAATCGACGGAATGAAGCCACTTCTACATCTTCAGGATGCCTCAATCATCTAGACTCGTCTTTGCATCTATTGAAAATCCTGGCTGCTCCATGCAAAAGCTAGCCCGCTCCTTATATGTGCTCCTTTTTTCACGCAAAGAGACCAAAGCACTTTTCCCAGCTCGCTTTTCGTTGAAGTACCATACGTGCGATTCTGCTTAGAGAATCTTACACCCAGCCATGCCCAGCGGGAAGTGCATTTCGCGCATGTGCGTCGGGCTCAATGTTCGTTGGCTGCTGTGCTGAAAGGGTCCAGCCATACATCGACGGCTACCCAGGTGGAGTGCCGTGCCATGATCGATGCCCAAGTCAACACTTGCGACCGGCAAGCTTTCCTCCTGAGTACTACAATCAGATTCCGGACCAGGATTGCGCGACCGGCAGCCAGTGGTTTAAATGCTCGTGTACGCATCCACCGTTCATTGGATGTTGCAAAATCGATCCATGTGATAACGGCTGCTCCCAAGACGACCTCATTGCTGGTTCTATCTCGAATTCATCGAACGGGTCATATTTCTTGCCCCAGGAACTGAAATACAGCACAAACTATACCTCTTGGACTCCAGCGGCGTTCACATATAGCGCAACGGCGACTAGCAGCTCAACATATCCTCCCAACACTCCATCAAATCCGTCGGATCCATCATCTACCCTTACAACCAGCGCGGCCGCGACAACAAATGCAAGCAGCACCACCGGACCTCACCACAGCAACGACATCATCGCCGGCATTTTGGCGAGAGGCGGTGCAACCCTGCTGATTCTGCCCCTGGGTCTTCTCATCTACCTGCAAGGAAAAGAACGCAAAGCGCAAGCCTCAAGGAGCGCCAATCCCGACCTCCCTCAAACCGCCGAGCGTTCACATCCCCATGGGGAGCCCACAGCAGAGAAGCCAACACGAGCAGAAGAGGCACGTCCAGGTAGGAAACCTCCTTTTCGCATCATTCCACCATTCTGACTCCTCCAGTTCGCCCGCCACTCGAACCACGCCCAGTGGTAGCAAACCCCTATAATCCTCCACCGGCCCCTTGCTTTCCACCCTATCGCCCATCAGCATTAGCGACTCCCGCCCAAGCCGGCCGTAAAAGCACATCCACTTCAACACCACAACCTCGAAACTTCTCCATGCGCAATTCTTTCCACGCTCCGAATCCCTCAAATGCTGCACAAGAGCCTCAGACCCTGGATGCACAGCTATCGCAGCGAAGAATTCCAACGCTGAGACATCATTCTATTGGTGGTGTTCATCGAGGACATTATCAGACTGATTTGCCAGATGCGTTGCAGGAGGGTCAGCAGATTACGCCGGATATAGTGGAGGATCGGGTACATTATGGCGCTTGGGCGAAGATGTGGGGGACTTAGGTACCAAGATTTAATCTGCGGGCTCTTGGTGAGAGGGTCAGAGTTTGGAAGGATAGGATTGCCTGAGCGTAGCTTGCGACTTCGATTGCTCGCATTTAAGGGTTGATGTTGTTGGGACAGGGATAGTGTGCGGGATCCTTCTGGGATTGCTGCGTTTGGCAATCTGTTGGGCTGTGATGTGCTTGTGACAGAAGAATGAGACGCTTGAATAGAGGGAGGTGTAGAGCGGAGTTTGCTTCTTCCAGATAAATCCAGAATGGAATCTGCCTTATCCTCAAAAATACCGAGCTTTTCATCCATATTTTTATAGTCGGGGTGCCAGACATGGACTAAGAGCGTGCCGTGGTAAGTTGGTTGGGGTTTCGATGCGTGGAACACAAGGGCATGTAAGCGGCTCCGAGGAATTCGAAGGTGGGCTTGGGGCTTGGTCTTGTCGATTTAGGTGTACAGGGATGACACTCACAATGGGTTAAGCCTAAGGTAGAGCGACGTCTCAGCATGTCAAAGCTCTTTGCTGCATTTGATTTATTTGGGATGATTTGTGGAATTGTATTTGGGGAATCTGTGAGGGTTTGTGAAATTGTATGATTGCCAAAGATACGAACGAGCTATCGAGTGTCTCCTGTACAAACCCGGTGCCTTCCCTGTGTCATCATGGTCGGTGTCGCTTCTGATCGTGCACTTCAAGTCGGTGATTGTAGTCAATGAGGCGGCAATACAGGAGCCATCTGGTTCGGAGCGTCCCACCCCGCTGCAAAGTTTCCCTGAAAATATTGGCCAAATCGTCGACTGTTGACGAATAGACCACGGAGAATGAAAGACGAGACTTACCATCTGAATTGAGCAGTACACCATTAGCAAGGAGGTAGCATGCGACCTGCCAATACAGCCACACAGACTGTCGAGGACACGCAACCCGTCAGCAGAAAAGGTATCAGATCACTGCGGCGGCACGGGTGCAAAGTGAAGGCTTTACTGGACTGTTCCAATGCTGCGTCCCAAATTGGAAGCAGGCATTCCACAGATTCACCGCCCCTGGCGCTTTAGAATTATAGATCGGGACAGACATCGGGACAGATTGTGAATCCTGCGCTATCGCCAGCACTACAGCGAGGAACATGCTGTCTATCATCAACGAGTTTGCGATTGAATAGCTAGGACCAATGTTGAACGTGTTCGTCCGCTCTCGCCACATTGTGCCGGAAAGCATATCCGGGTATGATTGCATATAGGTGTAGATGGTGAGGTAGGGCTTGAAAATGGTGGCTTTTGCCGTTTTGCAGATGAAGATTGTGTAGAATGTGTTTTGGCCCACGGGGCTCTTCTGTGCTAGGAGAATGGGTTGGTCCACGGTGCCCGGTTCCTTGCAGGCGTCCACGGCTAGTGTTTGCAATACGTATTCGCCCACATCTATATCGTAGTATATTTCTTAAGGATAATCGTTATCCCATGTCGCCTTAAGTTTTTCAGGCTGGCAATTTATCACGATGCTACCGTCAGGGATCGCATGCTTATGCTTCTGACTCACGTGGACGCCAGTACTCCAGTCGAATTGATTGGCTGTCTTAAGCCAGCCTAGGTAGATTAACAGATTGATATTTGTTCTCACAGGCTGGGGAGATGTTGAAGCGCCCATGAAGGTGGCCAATTATCTGGAAGATTTCGGGGAGTTCGATGATGGTACTGAATAGAACACATTTGACCTACCCGTCACCTGTGCCAATTGGTCACTGCCCGGCATGGCGGCCTTATTGTATGTGTCTTGGATAGAAGTTTCGTCCACCCAGTTGCCAGTATTCTGCGTGATGGTTTTTAACGCGCGGTGTTGCGCACCAGAGACGATGCTTTGCAAAGCGAAAAGATGTGCTACGCGGAACATCAGTCGGGTTGCAGCTTAAAGAAAAGTAATGACTGGGTGTAGATGTCTCACTATGGGTGTTAGCGGAGAAATCACTGAAAGCCCGACAGTTAGGATGAATAGCAAAACCCGTGCATTGCGAACTCAGAAGGATATTAAGCACGGATAGTAGATGACGAGAATGTAAACGTAGTTGAAGCATACTGATCGAAATGTGCAAGCGGTTCAAAATTCTTAACAACAGCGATGTCGTGAGTAGAAAGATGGCAACCAAATGAGATGATTTTATGGCATGGAAGCATCAATACGAGAGCACTGTTATACACGGGATAACAAATATTTGCAAGATTACAGGGTGATGCGATCACGGGCTGGGTAAATAGGCTAGTAGGGAAGACAGCGACAGACGCGGTGCAGACGAGGGTTGGACTTCCGAGGTCATGCAGAGATCGTCTTGCGGATGATATGTCTCGAACACTTACAGGATCAAGTACACCAGTCGCGCTGTAAAGCATGCTCGTGGTGTAAGATGTCATATTCCTAGCGGATGCACACTAGGCCAATCATCGCTGAGAAAAGGCTGCCAAATTGACCAAGCCACACTACTAAAGTTTAGCAATCTCTTAGTTAAGTACTCAACAATTCACTATGGCTCTCATAGACCACATCATGGTGTTTGGTGGCGGTACTAATAGTAAACAGCAAAACGTTGAGTGTTTCGGTGTCAAAGAAAGGTGTTAAATGGCTAGCGCGTATTATCTTGCGAGACCCGGTCTCAATGACGATGTCGCAAGTTGGTAGTCTCTACTCTACTCATAACCAACATTCACCTCTTAAAGATTGGGTATCTCTGAACTAAGAAAAAGAGTGTTGAGTTATATATAATTGAATAAGTGATCTAGGAGTGCGTGCGCATTTTTAGAATCTTATTCTCAACAAAGAGTTAAATCATTAGCATATATAGGCTTGCGAGGGTCAGATTAAGATGGACTACCCCCTCACCAGAGGCGGCGGCCCCCTATTTTGCCTTCCCCACCCACCAAAGAACGTATTCTTCTCCTATACTGACTATGGATCAGATGGCTTTTTGCTTAGATCCGAGCAAGCCAACGAAGGTCAGTGTAGGAGAAAATTTGCTGTTTTGATGGTTAGGATCGGCGAAACATGGGCGTCTTCTCTGGTCGGGGCCAGTCCAGCTTGTCCTGACCCCTGCGAGATGTAGGCTACGGATACCTTACCTCGCAAGACCGGTTTTAACATTGATACCGCAAGTTGGTAGTCTCGCTCTCCTTATAATCAATATTCATCTCCGAAAGCTTTGATAATGTCATGGGCGAGCATACACGATGAAACAATAAGTGATACACATTAGTGGCTCAGCCTCCCTTTCTAGACCTATATGCGTTCAAAATTACAAAAAAACTTATCAGAAGTCAAGCTCATAAGAAAGATAGAAGTGGGATTCTTGCTCCTGAAATGTGATAACAGAAACACGACATTTACTCATTCACTTGAAATATCGAAGGAGTCATCATTATCGTCCAATCTTGACACCAGTACAAGAAGATGGATTGGCTTCGTTTGACGTTCATCCTTTGTCTCCTTACCGCCTTGATTCCTACATCCATCGGACAGCAGACTGAACAGACTCTGGATCTAGGTACCCTCTCATTCAGTACTCTTCCGATCGCAACAGTAGGCGTTATTTACCCTTCCAAACCTTTATACACCAACTGGTTGATGATTCTTCACAGCCTATCCAGTCTGCTAGCCCAGGTTCGCCGACCAATGGCAACTTCATTACTGTCCAGGAGGGCAATGGTTGGACTAGCCAGCCAGACGAGCAGCTTGTGCCCGCCCTCCAGAAACGATATGCCGCGGTATCCGCAAGTCCAGTCCCAGATCAAGTGGCGCAGATCTCATCCATCGTCGTCGATGCCCAGAGTAGTGTGGAGAAGCGTGGCGCAGTCCTTTTGTTGCCCTTGCTCTTTTATGCAGCAGTGTATACCTTGATCACCGTCGGCTTGCTGTCAAAAGCTGTGAAACTAGATACCAGGGTATACGTTGACACACCTGCTGCTCTAAATGACCTCACTGGCAATACGTCTGTCCTGCAAGCCACTGTCAGTGGTGAAGCGGTTTCGGTGACGATCAGTAGTGCAACACCTTCAGGACCGACTGCTACTACATCGCCTGCGTCTCAATCTCCACTACCTTGGCCCTGTGCTGGGGGCTCTTGCAGGGCCTCTAACGATCCTATCAGTGGTGACCCGCCCTACACCTGCAACATAGCGGGAAAAAGCGGCCACCCATACGCAATTGCATATTCAGACATGTACTTCTGCGACCTCGGCGCGACCTCCTTTGCATTGGGCATAAACTCGCTCGCTTCCGTGTTGGCACCGTTTGCCACAGTGGCTTATAGTCCTTATAGCACAATAGCCACTGTGCCAGCCCCGACGAGTTCGACAATCGCAGCTTCACCGACCCCGGCCCCCACTGCTTGCGTCGGCGGCAATGGCCCACTAAGCCTGGCTGCATCAGTAGTGGAATTTTATATTGAGCATTACTGCAGTGGCGTGGCGAACACAAAGTCAAACGGCGAGACATTGAATGTAATACGGACTTGGCCTGGCGGTTGCGCCTTGAAGCTCAATGATAATCAAGCCATCATTACGTCTGTGTCCCTCGACGCGACCAACGAGTATTGCGCCTCAGGTTTCAATGATCAGGTTGGTGTATTCTTCAACGAAGCTCATTGCAACACTGCTATGTCGGTTGATGTCAATGGATGTGAGTTCCTAGTCCTCAAGCTCATATCGAGCTTTTCAGTTCTGACGGGCGCTTGTAGGTGACGTGCAGACGACGAAGACTACACATGGCGGATAGACGTCTATTAACTGTATAAAGATGGCTTGGTGGGCTGGAACCCCATGTCAAGCTGCTCCCTGCGCGGGAATTGCTATGTGTCCGCCGAATAAGGATTGCTGCCCCCCTAATGGTCGCATTGGGCAATAGATAGATAAAGCAGAGTCGTGCGAAGCGAAAGACGATCAGGAATAGAAATTGAATCACATGTCCAAGATCCTCACGGCAGCTTTCTACGTCTGCTCTCGTGTCGTGTGACTAGAATGGAACACAGTGTCTACATCTAAGTTGAGGCTGCCACAATCTTTGAAACCATCGGTTGGATCCTTCCAAATGCGCGACGAGCACTTTCCTGGTACACTACACGTAATCCACTGGGCTTGCTTTGAGATTCGATGGCGTTTCAACGTCTGACCGCAGCAGTAGAGCGAGTCGCAAGAAGAGGTGCAATGAAACGGGTCGGATCCACCCTGAGCAGGCAAGGACCCCTGGAAACAGACTGCCCACCGGATAATGCCCATCCACTGTCAGCGGCTTAGGCAGGGAAGCAGAGCTGAGCAATCGTCTTATGCGGTGTTTACGAAGAAGCACGTTGTGTGTTGATGGAGTCCATGCCTGATTCACTTCCGTCTGGCTCTCTGTATTTGCTCCATGTGCTTCTCAATCAGATGAAATGAGAAGCGGCCTTGTGGGGCTTGAGAGCCGGGTGGTAGTTGTGTATGCCCTCTTTTATCCTTGAGGCTCCCCACTGACCGCAATCTGCAAAGACCACAGCATTTTTGACAGGCGAATTCAGAGCAAGGCCCGATCATTCATTGGAGGCAACCTCTGTCCCCCTAGATGATAGCCTCTAGAAGCACTTCAGGCACCGAGGCAATAGGCCGATGAGGCATCTAGGCAGTCAGGCAGTATGGAGAATGCTTTGTTGTTGAGAGCAAGGCATAAGAAATCATCTCCCGAACAAGATTGCTCCAGGCGGAGGATACAAGTTCTCCCAGTCTTCACAGGGTATAGGGCGATACCATCACCAACGCTAACCCAGCAAAAAAGGTTTGCAGGAGACTACGTGAAGATGTAGAGGCCGTCGGTACGAGTTTCCGACGGGCGTAGCGGTGCCGACCGGGACCCGAAGCAAAGCAATTGTTCAACATGTTCTTGTGTACCCTTAGAGTGTCACAGAATCACGTTGCCGTCTGGAACCAACTTTGGCTTGAGACTCGAACGCAATCTCTTACCTCTTGTGCCCCTTTCTATGCCTCATCTCGGAATCACATTATCGAGCGAGGGCTAGAAGAGCAGATGTCACACAGAATTCGGCACAGTGTCATAAACGCAGCACGAGGGAGTGAATTCATAATTCAAGGTACACGATTTGATATCAGGAAGCCAGTCTCCTCCTTCCGAAGAAGCGTCCGAACATCCGCTAATTGTACAACACTAGATTAGATGCCTTTCAATCCGTGGTGCGCTGATGACTGTCCGGGCGGAGAACCATGGGGTCCAATTTCAGCAGCTCAAGCTCAGCACGCTCGAGGATGCCCGCGTGCCATCGAAATGCACCAAACAAGACAAGCCAAGTTTGGTGCACGTCGAGCACGTCGATTGGGGATGTTGATGTCCCTTCCTCACAGTATAGGTTCTGCGAATGAGTGCATTTCAGATAACTTCCGCTCACTGTCTTCAACCCCTTCCTTCCAGAGGTCGTATTTTCTCTCAGCGAATGTCTTGATACCTTCGAGACCGTGAAGAACTATGTGCCTGGCCAGGTCGACTCCGTCCTTCATTGCAGTATTACCGCCTTCGCCTCTGAGTATAGGCATTGCATGTGTTGCATCGCCTATGAGCACCACATTTCGATCTGCCAGGGCCTGGATATCCTCTAGGTCAACCAAAGAGCTGCGCATCAGCCAATTCAGGCACCTGTCCTGTCTGACTTTGGAGGGGTCGAAGATCTCCCTGAATGCTGCCCCTAGATAGCCCAGTCCTTCTAATTCTTTGTAGAAACCTTCTGGGATATCTTTGGCTTGGCCTGCTGAGCGATCAGGTCTGTGCAATGGATCATCCTGACGAGCGGGTCGTGAGTAGGAGTAGTTTAGATCAATGTGTTTCGATGTGGGTTCATTGACAGCGATTTGGAGGACTACGCCGTTACTGTGTGACTCGATAATGGTTTGACCTTTCATTCCAGATGCCATGGTTTGGAAGTAGTGGTGGTGTTCCATTTTCCGCCTGCCATGGAAAACAACATATGGTAAAACTTTGACTTTGACATTTGGTGCTAGACACTTGCGGACTTGCGAGTGAACACCGTCTGCACCAATAAGGATCTTAGTTTGGAGAGCATCCTGATTGTTGAATTGAATGTTGATGCTTTCTCGAGAGGTCTCGACATCTCGAATGCCGTGGCTCCATCTGCAATCCAGATCCAAGCGAAGCAGATAGTCCAATCTGCCGCGGTGGCAACGAAAGGTCCCAGGCATCGTCTCTACACCTGGTAGTAAGCTTTGCTGGGATGTTTTTCCTCCCATGTAATGGCCAGATCTGACAATTGCGATTTTCCCACGGAAGACGGACTCGTCCCACCCTAAATACTCGAGTAAGGGTCGATAGGCCCACGGCTGCAGCGTCATTCCATAGTTGTTTGGTGATGGTGCAGAGGCTCTTTCTAAGAGCATGTTCGGAATACCATTATGTTTCAAGCATTTTGCGAGAGTCATGGCGGCCAGGCCGGCGCCGGCAATGATTATTGGGGGAGCGGACATGTTGAGGGGAACAGAAATGAAGCTTCCAGCGATACCAGTCTATTTCGTTCAATCAGCAGGATAGTCGTTGTGGCGAGTAGAGCACATCAATCCGCTGAATATACAATTCTTCTGGTGGCACCGGGGTCAGAGCTTCCACCTCTATACTCTTCATCGTTTCGATGAATTGAGAAGGCTACCGGTTCCAATCTATTGAGTAGAACGCATTCCGTTCAAGCCCAGCTTATATTGTCCTTCGCGTCGCTGAATGAGTAATATGTATACCTTATCCCAGCAAATCGTGAAGATCGATGAGACGGTGAAGAGCCATTTGTGTCCTAGTGTAGCCCTTATCTACGTTATAGTGGTCGACGCTAAGATAAGACGCGTCAAACAGCGAAATGCGCGTCTCCCTTTTCCCCTCGTTCGTGATTCGTGATTCTTAATTCAATTTATGCTTGCAATGGCTGCTAAATGTCTCCTGGCCAACTGTCTTGTGTCTATGCTCACCTAAGAAGGAACCCACATTGGTGAGCCGTAGTCATGCCTATCACCCAAGTCACCTCCGAGAATCATCGAGAGCTCCAGACCATCGCCAATGCCCTCGCAGCAGCCAAGAAGATTGTGCTGGTCACAGGAGCAGGCATCTCAACCAATTGCGGCATCCCAGTATGTATTGATAGCCCAGTATAAAATCCATCGCTAATTACCCTCCAGGATTTTCGATCCGAAGAAGGGCTCTACTCTCTGATCCAAGCCCAGCACAATGCCGCAACTTCTAGGACCCCGCGCAAGCCTCACCCTGCCATCTCCGCACCTCAGAAGACCTTGGCACCGGCATTACTACCCTCGATCCCTGCCAACATCAAAGGCAAAGACCTCTTCGATTCCACGATCTGGAACGACCCGACCAGTACATCAGTATTCTACCAATTCATCGCTTCCCTGCGCGCAAAGATCCATAAGGACGTCAAATCCACAACGTCTACTCACCGATTCATCCGCACGCTTCGCGATCGCAGGAAACTAGTACGATGTTACACGCAAAATGTCGATGGACTGGAAGACAGAGAAGGTCTATCCACGGATCTTTCTCTTGGGAAAGGAGGCCGCTCACGGTTCGTCAAGAAATCGCGGGAGGAACCAAATTCAATGGCGCGAAGAGTATCAGGCGGTGATATGGATCCTGGCTGCGAAGTAGTTCAACTGCATGGCAACATCCATACTCTTCGCTGCACTTTCTGTCAGAATTTAAGCCTTTGGAACGACACAGAGCACTCTCCCTACTTCCTAGTAGGCAGAGCGCCCCTATGCCAACTCTGCACCACCGCCTCCCTGAACAGGAAAGACCGCGGCAAACGGGGAACCAAAATCGGTACTCTCCGCCCCAACATCGTCTTGTACGGCGAAGAACACCCTTCTGCAGACGCTATCGGTTCTATCACTTCTCACGATCTCTCCATAGCACCCGATGTACTTCTGATAATGGGAACATCGCTTCACGTCCACGGGCTGAAAATCTTAGTCCGCGAATTTGCTAAAGCCGTCCACGCACGTCCTAGGGGGAAGGGCAAAGTGATCTTCGTTAACTTATCAAAGCCTGCCGAAAGCGTGTGGAAGGATTCAATCGATTACTGGGTCTCCGTGGATTGCGATGCATGGGTTGGCAAGGTGCGGAAATGTCGGCCGGATATCTGGAACGTGCAGAGAGTATTGGACGTTTCTTCTGTCGAGAAGAAGAAGCTGAACGCGGGTGGGACGTCTGGCGAGAAACCTGCGTCCAAGCAGAAGCCACTGGTCAAGTCTTCAGAAGACGACAAAGAGAATACCCTCCCCCTCTCCAGCTCAGCGCCATCCTCGCCATCCAAACACCCACGCCCAGTTATACTCATCACACCAAAAAAGAAAAAGCCATTACAGGAACGCCCGTTGGTGACACTCAACCCCCTCTATAAACCTTTCAAGCCACCCTCCCGCATCCCCCCCAAAACCTCTCCCACCTCCGCATTCCCCACCGAACCACGCCCTCCCCCCCCAACCTCAGCGCCAACACCCCTCGAACCCCTCACATCGCCTCCCATCTGCGCAAACAAAACCTCTCCTCCCTTCCCCCCCAACCCTCCCCTCTCCAACCCCCCTCACACGCCCAGCAATCCCTCCCCCCACACCACCACCTCCTCCCCCCTAGGCTCCTCGAAACGAAAAGCCTCATTATTAGATACCTACGCCTCCGCCTTCCCCTCCAAACGCATCCGCTCCGTCATCGGTATATGGCAGGATGATTCCCCATCCTAGGATAGAAGGGAGGGTGGGACATTCAGCCGAGGGGCGGATAATCGGTTGGTGGAGAGTGGAGTCTGGTGATGTGACGGCTAGAAATGTGCGTAAGAGGGAAGGAAGGCGGAAATGCGTGTGGGATGGGGTTGAGGATGGCGTGGGGGGTGGGTGATTGTTTGGGGGGATTGTATGAGATGGGATAGATTACGGGTATTGCATGGTTTAGGGCAGATATGATGGGGGTAGCAAGGAAGCAAGGTTGTAGCATTTTAGCATAGAGTACATATCTCTACTGCAGATTCACGCTGCTGGGTTTAGGCTACAGGTATGGTTGAAGATCCGATGTTATGCTGGAGAATGACCGGCGGCTGGCTGGATAGCTATATATACCTTAGTATATATACAGAACGTCAATGAAATCTCTCAACCCTGAGCGGTCCGTGGAGTGGCTTTGAAGGTGTGATGGGTTTCTAAATAGGTGAGCTGGATTGCTAGTGATTGCGTGTGACAAGATGAGTCTTCGACCGCCGAGTCATCAATTCATCGCATTATCATCGAATAACTGCTCCCTATCATAAAGCATACCACCAAAAAAAGGTCCTCCGCACTCGAAACATCCACCCCGCCATATCCTCCCTCATCATTACTGCATGCCAAAAAAAAAAAAAAAAACCAGTCTCCCTTGCAAACCCCACCGCAACATTCTCATTACCCCCTCGCCCTCCTCAATAATACTCATCCCTCCTGCTCCTCCCGCCCCCACCGCCATACCTCTCCCCCTTACTCACCCTCCTCTCATACCTCTCCTCCTCCTCATCATCACTATACCCCCCCCGCCTCCTCCC